>OGVN01000050.1_pt1 | contig 13127 bp, 12 predicted proteins | sample 1575751 | NCBI WGS metagenome assembly OGVN01 (sample SAMN07581530, study PRJEB24739) | freshwater metagenome | place: Singapore | collected 2015-01 | reverse complement strand
TCGGGATCAGGGTCTGTTTCTCAAGAGAAATGTTGTTTATATATAGATGCTACATCATCATCTCAATCGATTAAAATTAGAGGAAATAAAATAGGCACATCTTCAGCGGTCACAATCAATGCTCAAGCTTATGTAGTGCAGGAGCAAACTTATCTGGTTGAAAACAATATCGTGTCTTTTGATACCTATGGAGGATCAACCGGTTTTGATGCTGGTGGTGCTTTGCAGGTCATTCAAGAATGTGATAATCAAATCTCCCAAGCGTTCATGGCGCAATTTATGAATTTGGGAATTTCTGATACTGGATCAAGATCAGTTGGTGAAGTGCATCTATCAGTTTTTAGACGTGCCTGCATCAATTTTCTTGACTTAGTGGCCAGTGCAATCAGTGGCCAAGACAGACGGGGAGGCGGTACTATTGGCCGTCTTATTCGTTGGAATTATGGCAACATTGAAACGATAAAACTGCCGCGCTTAGTGCATACCGGTCTAGATGCTGATGCACTTGCAGACGCTTTAATCTCCCTGCCTTCTTTGGTACAAGCTCAACTCTTGACTCCAGATGATGACCTTGAGCGTGCTATCAGACAAAAGATCGGCGCAGGTCAGTTGCCAATGGAAGCCACAAGAACCGCACAAGATCGAGCAGTTGCACAAAATCCAGCCTTGGCGATGGCTGAAAGATTGAGGGCTATCAGATGAATGAAAAACAAATCTCTTTGGCAAAACAAAGATTGATGAATAGACGATTTAACGCTTATCTCAATGCACCTAAAAAATATGATGGAATTGATTTCACTCCTCCCCAAGGCGTGAGGGATGCAGCAATTCGAGCATTGAAAAAAAGAGCTGAGCAACCTCCATCAAAGAGGGGTATGACTGCGGTGGGTATTGCTCGAGCAAGAGATCTATCTAATGGAGTAACTTTATCGCCAGAGACCATTAAAAGAATGGTGGCCTATTTCACAAGACATGAAGTTGACAAACAGGGCTCAACTTGGGAAGAGTACGGAAAAGGCCGGCAGGCTTGGGATGGCTGGGGAGGTGATGCAGGTTATACTTGGGCAAAAAAGATTTTAGCACAAATGGAACGAGCTGATGAAAAAGAAAAAGCATTGTCAGAATCTACCTTGCAGACCTCCAATAGTGCTGACATTAAGGCATTTAGAGAGAGGATCAAGATGGGAGAGGTTGCTTTATATCCAGGATCAGACATTAAGGTGCTTTCTGTTGGTAAGGTCAACAGCCGTATCAATGGGAAGACAATTCAAGATGTCACTCCTGAAATCCTTGCTGAGATCGTAAGAGTCTTTAAAGAGAGGTCATCACAAGATCCAGTCATCATTGATTGGAATCATCAATCCTCCCCCTTTATGGATAACGGACCAACCGCACCAGCTCAATCGATGGCGTACGGTGAAATTTCTGATGTGTATGTAAAAGATGATGCTTTATATGTAAAACCTTTATACACTCAAGCCGGTCTAGATTTAGTTAAGGCCAGCGAAGGCGTTTTATATCCATCACCTGAATTTTTAGTTGGTGAGGTATATGCAAGAGAAGGAGATCCGAAGCCAATTGGCTTTGCTCAACTTCAAGCAGTCACTTTGACCGCTAGACCAGCACAATCAAAAAATAAAATTAGTCGTGTTTTACTCATGGAGAACGCAAACATGAATCCAGAAGAATTAAAGGCGATGACAGCTGATCAATTGGTGGCTTTAGTGCTAGAAAAAGATCAACTAGTCAAGCAACTAGAAGCTCAAATTGAAGGCTTGAAATCTGAGAACGATCAGCTTTCATCACCTGAAGAAGATGCTAGCGTGGCAGACGGTCAAAAGGTTGAAATCGAACTTGAAGGCGAATATGCTGACAAGAAAAAGATGATGGAAGATCAAAAGAAGATGTCTGAAGCCACCGCTTTATCTGAAAAGGCACAAGCCAAATTGATGAACGAATTGAACGCTCAAGTTACCGCTTTGTCTGAACAAGTTAAGACTTTACAAGCTGAAAAACATCAAGCTGAAAGAAAGCTTGTTGTTGATGGCTTGCTTAATACTGGCAAGATTGCACCTAGTGAAATTTCAGCCGTTGAATCAGCCTATGACATCAAGGATAAATTCCCTGCTATTTGGCAATCATTCAGCGAACGCAAAGCAAATCAAGCTATCAACCTTTCTGAAAAGGGACATGCTAGCACCGCTCAAGAAATTAGCTTTATCGATCAAGTTAATGAAATCAAAAAGACAAAAGGCATCACTTTCTCAGAAGCCTTAAATGTCATGAAAAACGAACAACCTGATGCATATATCAAACATTTCAAAGGATAATAATCATGAGCTTAAATAATCATGCTATTTATAAGACCTTCATCGCATCTGCATCTATCACCGCTTTGACCTTAGTTAAGCTTGATAGTGATGCCAAAGTAACACCTTGCACCGCATCAACTGACATCCCTGTGGGCGTTGCTCAAATTGGTGGTGCAAGTGGTGATGCAATCAATGTGTGCGTCTTTGGTGTTTCTCGTGTTGTTGCTGGTGGTACAATCACAGCAGGCACAAATTTCTTTGTTATGCCTGGTACTGGTGGCAAGGCTTATGCCTATGATGGTGCTGGTGCAAATACTCAAATTATCGCAGGTCGCTTCTTGCCAAATGTTGCAAATACTGCAGCAAGTGCAAATGAAGAAGTTGAAATCCTTGTTTCTGTCTCTTTAGGAGTTTAATCAAATGGCAAATTCTAGCTATAGCAATATTCATCCAGTCAACGAAATCCTTCGCAACCTTGCCGTTGAAGCAATTCCTAGCGATGGTCAACTGATCGCTGATCAAGTTATTGAAAATGTTGATGTCAAGGCAATTGGCCCAACAGGTACTCTCTTGATCGAAGAAACTCGTAATTTCATGGGTTCTCCTGATGTTGATGCTCAGCGTGCACCTGGTGCAGATCGTCAACGCATTGGCAACTTTGACCGTTCAAGCACAACCTTTTCAGCTAAGATTTATTCTCTTTCTGATGAAATTGCACTTGAAGATATCAAATATTCACAATATCCAGGCAATGAAGAACAACGATCTTTCAGAAAAGTACAAAGATCAATGCTCTTAAATCGTGAAACTCGTTTAGCTAATCTCTTGTTTGGTGCAAGCAATTGGGGCAGTTATACATCTGCTCTTTCAGCTTTAGCAAGTGGTTCTAATGGTACACAATGGAATCAAGCGGGGGCTGAACCTTTAACAGATCTTCATGCTTTGATTGATGTCATTCGTGCAAATTCTCATGGGATTTTGCCTGATACTTTAGTACTTGGTTATGGTGCTCTTCGTGCATTATCTCGCAATGCTGAAGTTAGAGGCTTTTTCACAGCTGGTAGCACTCCATCAGGTACAGCAGCAGGCAATCGCTTGATGAAAGATGACATGGTTATCTCTGTTCTTAAAGAAGTCTTAGGCATCCCAAATGTTCATGTTGGTCAAGCTCGCAAAGAAACCGCAAACGCTGGCTTAACATCTTCTGAAGCTCAAGTATGGACTGATGACAGTGTTTTCATGGGTATCATGAAAGGTTCTGATGCTATTGCAAACAAGAATGGTGTTAAGGTTATGCCCGTTGCTGCTCTCAATTTTGTCTATGAAGGTTATTCATCAGGTGCTTATGATGATCTTGCTATGACAAAGAGAACTGTATGGATGGAACATACACATCAAGATAAGATCATTGCTCAAAATTATGGCTTCCTCTTAACTGATTGTTTAGCTTAATGTTATTATGGATCATTGCCCTTATTGCCTTAATTCTCTCAATAATATGGTGCACCTAGCAGAAGCTAGCGATGCAGATCAACAGGCAATAGAGGATATTAGAAAACAATGGATTAACGAACGCAATCCACAATTAAAACTCTTGCTTAAAATGCGCTTAGATGTACTCGTAAAAGAGGTTAATTCAGCAAAGACTTTTGAGGAAGAGATGAAAAAAGCGACCAATCGATTATATCGTGCAATCGCTGAAATGGTGCAACAAGGTCAAGGGCAAATGCTTGTTGCGATGTCACCTGATGAACTTAAATCTTTTTTAATCTCAAGTGGCATGGGAGACGCTTTGACATATTTTGAGCGTTCTCAAGTGGACATAGTGGAGTTGATAAATAAGGCTACGATTGCCATTGATCCTGTGTTTAGATCAGCACCTCCCAATATCATTCAAGCTATTGCTCAACAGACTTCATCACAAGTCTTTGATGCTCAAATCTTGCCTTCTCTTAGTAGTGCAATTCGCAATATGGCAACAACCGCCGTTATCGTTGGAAGCTCTAAGCCTGTGCTTGATCAAATGAGGATTGCTTTTGAAAAGTCGGTTGGTGTTGGTACTACTCAAGCAAGAACAAAGATCGCTGAATTTGGTAGATCTATCAATGCTCTAAATGCTGATGAAGCTGGCTTAGAGAACTTCATTTATGTTGGGCCTAAAGATGGGATTACTAGACCATTTTGTCGCAAACTTGTTGGAAAAGTGCTATCTAAAAAGCAAATCATCAAGCTAGACAATGGACAGCCCTCAAGTGGTCCACCTTTAACGGCGGGCGGTGGTTATAATTGCCGTCATTCTTGGGCTCCAGTTAGCAAGGGATTTCTGAAGGTCAATGATTTAACGGTGGTTTCAGATAGTGAAATAAAGGATATCATGATATGAGAAAAGCACAACAAGGCAAAAATTATAATTTCATTTGGCAAGCTCCAACTCCAATCAGTGGAACTCCTGCTATTTCTTTTTTTCTTGATAGTAGCACTATCACAAGCAATTTGACACAAGGAAGAGCTGATTTAGTCGCAACTGATCTTGATAGAGATAGACGAGTGATGACTTTATCAACATCAGCCACCGCCTTAAAGCCTTTTCAATCTGATGCTTTTTTATTGACTGATGCAGATACTTTCTTTGCGATTAAGATCGTTCGAATAACAGGTACTCAGTTGATATTGGCTGATCCATTGCCTAGAGATATCGCCTTTATAGTCAACTCAACAATTCAATTTGCTAGTTGGCTTTATACTTGCTCATCATCCAATGTCACAGCATCTAAGCAGACCGTTGCTTATGCTGTTGAGTATGTGCAAAGCGAAGGTACTCAAACAATCAGCCGAGTTGAAAAGGGAAGTTTGAAGGTTGTGCCTCGTCCTTTTGATACTGGCTTAGATCATAATAAGCTATGCTCAATTTTTCCACATATTGCAGATCTAGCACCTAGACGGGCAAATGGATTTGAAGAGCAAATATCATCAGCACTTGATGAACTCGCTTTATATGTTAGAGATTTAATCGTACCTAGAGATGTTGATGAAGATGATATACACAATTCACATGATTTACTGCAAGCTCATTCCTATCTTGCGATTGCTCGTGTGCATGAGCTTAATGGCAATATCGATTTAAGCGAAAAAATGCGAGCAAGAGGAATTGAATTGGCTGATCTTTCTATGAAAACAATCAGCCTTGATTTAAACACTGATGGGATTATTCAAACAACTGAAAACAATCAGCGAGTTAGTGCAAGCTCTGATATTCGTGGAAACTTTGCAGGTCGTACAGTTGGAGAGTATGAAGCTCAATTTATCCCATCAAGAAATATGAGATGGTAAATGAAAGCAACGATCAGCCTAAACCTACCAACCTTAAATCTAAACAAGCCCCAAATGGTCGCTATTGCTCAAGATATATTGGCAATCATCAAGATCAGAATTTACAAGGGATTAGATTATAATTTAAGCAAGTTTAGAGCATATTCCACAAAGCCAATTTATATTGGATATAAATCAACAACCTACAAAAGACTAAAGCCTAAAGGCGGGGTGAAGAAACCTAATTCAATGTTTTTTGCTGGGGGTTATGCTGAATATAAAGATAAATCTCGCAAGCGATCCAATGCTATTGAGGGTCAAACTGCATCCGTTGATTTAACTCTATCAGGGATGATGTTACAAAACTTTGTAGTACTTGAAGCAACAAACACAAAATTCACTATTGGATTATTGCCACCTGTGCAAGACTATGGCTATGCAGTCAATCAAGATCGAGGTTTTATTGGATTAGCTGATAAAGAGGTTGATCAGTTGGTGCAAATCGTTAAAGCGAATTTATTAGGAGAATAGCATGGGCATATATGAAGCACTAGATCATCTTATAGATCGTATTGAGTCTATCAATCCAAAGACTGATGCTTATCATCATTTTGTCTGCATCAAAGACGCTCAAGGAAACACGCTATCACTTGAAAGCAGATCTAATCAAAATCGCTTGTTTGATATCGCTTTCAATACACTTGCTCAAGATGATGGGCAAGCGGGCATCAGTGGACGCAAGAGAGTTGATTTATCTGTTCGCGTCCGTTATGATATTGGTGGAGATCGTGGCTTGCTTGAACGGATGATCGCAGAAGACTCAAGCAAATTGATCGACACATTGAAACAACCTGATTATGATTTTTCAGTAACTGGGATTGTTTCTTTAATACCTGGTCAAGCTACTACTCAAGAAATTCAAAACGATCCTTCTCAAGTTGGCTACCTTTTAATTTTACCTTTTACTTTACTCTATTTGGAGGATTGACATGACAGTCACCCACAGATCGCTATCAGTAGCAACCGAATCAACATTTGGCAGTTTATCATCATCAACAGGCTTGCCCGATTTCAGCGGCTTATCATTCATTTCATTGCCATGCGAAAGAGATCCCGTTGTGATTTATGGTGATGTTGTAGCCAATGAAAGACTTGAAACAAGAGACGGCCCCCATGGTCTACCACCTGAACCTGATACTGTTTGGAGTGGATCAAATCGAGTACAAAGACGAACGGGTCAAGTACAAGTTACAATCGATTTCACAACCGTTGGAAGTGGTGCAAATACTTATGCATCAACAGGCTTGGGGAAGTTGTTAAATGGTGGCTTTCTCACAAATCTTGCAGGCTTCACTTCTAGCGATACAGTAACCGCTGATAGTGAGAATGTCTTTACTCCAACAACTACCAACACAAATTATAAGATTGGCGGTGTTGTTTCTAGCTTGATCAATGGGCGTTGTGAGTATTCATCAGTAACAGCTAACAATCGTGGCGGTGCTGGCAAGATTGGCGTTAGCCCTGCATTTAGTGCAAATCCAACCGCTATTTATCCCATGCAAACTTGGTTCGTTCCTTATGGTACTTCAAGCGGTCAAGTCGTTTCATCTCTCTGTTTTAGGGTTGACGGCGTTGGCTTCCGCACTTATGCCTACGGATGCAAACTAGCGAGTTTAAATATTTCCGTAAATGCTGGCAGAGTTATGGGGGAATTTACTTTTCAAGCTGCCTTAATTCAAGATGATCATAGCAATGCAACAGGACCAATTGAACCCGTTGTTTTAAGTGGTGCAACTCAACATTTTAGAAATGCTTATGCTGTTGTTTCAGATGATCCAGTCACTTATTCAAGAACAAATGTAGTCGGTACAACAGGCGAAGAGTTGCCACGCTTAGCGCTAGATGCAGAGGGTTTTACATTCAATATCTCCAACACTTTAACACCTAAAGGCCATTCAAACTCTATTTTGGGGATGTCTGACATGGAAGTTTCAAATGTTGATGTTGAATGTACATTAACTTTGTCATCAGTAAATACAACTTTAGCATCAGATTTTAATGATAGAGTTGTTCGTCAGGTGTTAATAGGTACTGGGCCCGTTGGCGATGGTAAAGGTATGGCCTTATTTATCCCTGCAGGTTATTTAACAGTTGATCCAAATAAATATGACGTAGCGGGTGATATCGTCAAGCAAGTGCTAACCTACAAGCAAGGCCGTTTTGGTGGTGATGTAGGCACAACACAGCCAGCCAATTCACCTGTGAGAATTGCACTAGGAATTTAAAACAATGCTAAAATTCAGCACAACAACAACGATTGAAATTAAAATTGCAGTTTCTTGCGATCCTGCTCTAGATATGACTTCAGCCGAGATTTCCGCTTATCTTCAAGGAGATTTTGACTCTCTCAAAATCAAGCAAGATCAAGCCCCAACCTACTTCTTTATTAAGCCTCTCTCTCCGTCTGATAGGGAAGAGATTGAGATTAAGGCTGGTGCATATACTAGATCAGAACTTGGAAGGATGCTTTTTGTTGAGCAACCTGAAGATCAAAAAAAGCGAGCTTATTGGCAAGACTCTTTATCTGATCAAGAGAAAAATGCACTTGCTCAATATCAAGCTTATCTCAATCGTGTATATGCTGAAACGGCTAAAAAGGCATTGGTGAGAATTGAAGGCTTTGATGGCAACGCTTGGGATGCCGTCCAATCGATTAAGCCTGATCATCATCGTATCCAAACAATCGCTGAAATCGTAACTCACATTCAAAGAATTTCCCTTTTAGGTGATGAGGGAAAATAGCGATCACATCCTCAATATGGCTATCTCAAAATAAAGGGAGATCGTGGGGGTGTGAGCAATGCAAAGCCAAACAAGGACTAAGACAGCTTAGAGGAAATTGTGGCGGTCCATTTCAAAGGGGATTGCCTTATTTAGATGAAGATGAGCAAGGCTTATTTATCCCTGCTTATCGTGTTGCACCTGATAGCGATGAAGCTTTTAGCGAGCTTAAAATAAGATCTTGTCCTGTTGCTCTTGCCAATCTAGCAACGCCAATCGTCAATGCTTTTTTTAGTCATATAAATGGTCTATTTGACATAAAAACATCTTATCCATCGCCGTCTTGTGCTATTGTTGAAGCAGTAGACTTATTGTATTATCATCATCAGCTATTAAAGAACCGTCTTCATGAAAGACAGATGAGTGAGCTAAACAATGGCAGAAAATAGAGTTATTATTGATGTTGAGGTGCAAGGCGTGCAAGACGCTCAAAAAGACCTTGAAAAAGTCAACTCATCAGCTTCTGAGATAGGCGACTCAGTCAAAGGTGTTGGCGAGTCTTTTAAGGGCGTTGGTGCTATTGTATCTTCTCAAGGTGGAGTTATGGGAGAGGCTTTTAACTCTCTTGGCGAGTCGGTTGGTGGCTTAGTCGATGGATTTGGGGCAATGGGTGAAGCTATGACAACAGGGGGCAAAAGTGGCATGATTGCATTTATGGGAATGCTTGGGCCAATTTCAGCCATTGCGGGGGCTTTAGCTTTAGCAATAGAAGCGTTTAGACAATTCAGTGGAGCGGCCAAAGAAGCGGAGCAGATAGAAGCAGCAGTCACCGCCGCCGCTAGCGATTTAACCGCTAAGATGGAAGAGTTGGCTGATAAAGGGATTAAGGCAACCAATGAGCAACTGAGAGATTTGATTTCATTAAATAGCGAGGCAAGACTAAAACTTGAGATTTTAAATGAGAAGAATGCAAGTCTAACAAAGGTTTATACCGAGCAAATACAAGCCCAAAGATCGCTTGAAAAAGAGCAAAGAATTTATTTATCTCAAACAAATGAGAGGCTTAAATCTGATGCTTATGTGATATCAGCTCAAGAACGACTAACAAAGGCAAATGAAGCGGTAGCAAAGGCACAACTTGAATTAACTAAAGGTTATGAAATCGCATTGCCAGCTATTCAAAAAGCGCAAGAGTATCAGAGAGAATTGGCGATGACTGAGCAAGAGGCAACAGATGCACTCAAAGCACAGCTAGAAATTCAAAAAGAATACAGTGATTTATTGCTCAATACTTCCACGCTATCAGCCTATGAAAAATCTATCTTGCAAAAGCAAAGAGATTTAAGCATCGAACAAAGGCTAGCTGATCAGCATGGCAAGACAAGCAAGGAAATTCAAGCACTAACTAAGGTTATTGAAGAGGAAAATAAGGCAAGACAAGCGGGTGATGTACTCCAACTTAAAGAGATTAAAAATCAACAAGAGATTGAGCAAATAAAGAAGGCTGAAGCTGATCGATTAAAGGCTGAACAAAAGGCCAGATCAGACGCTTTCAAAGCAAGACAAATGCAAATTATATCTGAGCAATCTCAGATCAACGCTCTTGAAATCCAATTAACTAAATCAGGTCTTGATGAACAAATAGCACTTGCTGAAAACAACTATAAAACATCTCAACAATTGAATAAAAATAATAAAAATCAGTTGATTATCGCTGAAAAACAATATCAATTAGCAATTCAAGGAATTAAAGATCAACAGCTAGCGCAAGAACAAGCTAAAATCGCAGAGCAAGCAAGGATCAATCAAGAGCTGATTAACCAGAGAAACGCTTATAGTGAATCAGTTTATCAATCTATGATTGCTTATGGTGCTAAAGAGCAAGAATTAAGGGATAAAATAGCAATCTTAGATATTGAGGCCGGCAAAGATGAGTATAAAAAACAACTCGATTTATTGGCAAAAAATCAAGAAATTGAATTGAGATCAGTTGAAGATAATGAGCTTGCCAAGATTGAAATTCAGAAGAGATATGCAAATCAAAGGGTTAAGATTGAGAGTTATGCAACCGCCCAAATGGGAGAGATGGCAATGGCAACAACTCAAGCCTTTGCTTCATCGGTTGCAGGTGCAATCATGGGAGCTCAATCAATGGAAGAGGCTATCAAATCAACACTTGAGGGCTTAGCTCAAGAGGCAATAGCAAGGTCAATCTTTGCGACCGCTATGGGTTTTTCAGCTTTAGCTTTGGGTCCCATTGGTGGGGTTTCAGCTAGCCAATATTTTCAATCAGCCGCTTTATTTGCTGGGGTTGGTGCTATTGCTGGGGTTTCATCAAAAGCGATGGGGGGCGGTGGTGGTGGATCTTCTGCTAGTGTTTCTCCAATTGGATCAGCACAAGCACAAGCACCGAGTAGACCTGAAGCAAGCAAGGCTGAACCAATGGTCTTTAATATTAACTTCGGTGGATCAGTCATTTATGATACAAAGGCAGCCGCTGAGCGTGCATTTGCTGATAGAATAGTTAGACAAATCAACAACTCAAACAGAGGAATGGTACGATTAAATGCCTAGAAATGAATTTGCTCCAAATTTTGCATTGATGACTGATTTTGATGCAAGGCCTTTTACAAGTACATTGTACACAGCAGAAGGGCAAAACATCAGCTTGCCATCAGCATCTCAAATTGTGTTTGATGATCCTATTGAGTTTCTAAATGGCAAAGGGATGAATGCTAATTACTCTCTTAAGCACGATTTAGAGGCTGATTTCACTGGTACAACTTGGACGGTTGAGATTGACTCATCTGATAAAATCAAAATATCAGATAGCGCAAACACAACAACAACTTTTAGACGCTGGCTATCTTCTCCAGACGCTGACTATTGGGGAATAAACAATGATTCAGGAATTGTAAAAAGCGGTGCATCAGTCACATTTCCATTAGATTGGACCAGAAAAAATTTAGTTTTTGGGGATGGATCATCAGCGAATACATGCAAACTTTTTTACACTGGATCAGGATCCTCATCACCATCTTTATATCCAAGCTTTCCATTCGCTCAAGACATGATATCTCTTTTATCGATTAGATCTGGCAATGGTCAATATTGCCTACAATCAAGAGACGAATTTTATTTTGCTCAAGCTCATCAATGGGTTTTGCGGGATGATGGTCATGTTGTGAGAATGTCAAGTTTTGCAAATCCATCATTTTCATGGGTAGATACTGCATTTAGAGACCGTCTTGGCTTTAGTGGAAATGAGCAATGGATTTCTCTTTATGGAAGAAAGGCGCTTATTGCTGATTATGTGATGCCTGGCGTCTTATATCCATCAAGGCCATTTCAAGACCATCACATTGCTTATGATCGAGTTAGCGAATATCAGCGTAAAATTGGCGGTGGCTTTACATCTAACTTCATTGGGAATTATGTTAAATCTAGATTGACATTCCATTTAGACGCTTATGCAGACATCCAGAACGATTATAGATTTTTCAGTGATACACTAGGCAACTTCTTTTATAAGGGAGCTAAGATCAATTTCTTTCAAGGTGTTGGCGATCCTAGACTAGCAAGAATAACGAATGACATCACTGCATCTAAGCCGGCGTATTCGCTCACACACACAAGTGAAAACAACGGCGATCAAGGAGTTATTAGAGGTACTATCACAGATATTTCTTCGGAATTATCTTATGATGGTATGATCAGGAGAAGAGTGCCTATCACAATGGAGATTGAGCATGACTAATTCTATCTTAAATCCTATTGTTGCGCTTGATCCATTTGTCTATGTATCAGGAAGAGAAATCTCAAATGATGCTAATGCACTGGCAAACCTTGGCAAAATGCAAAACTTCTTACACGCCAATTATGGCGCTGGCGTAGTGATTGAACAGAATTTTGATGATGGTATATTTTACTATAATTCCGGAACGCCAAAGTTAGCATGTTTTTGGCGGATTCCGGTTGTTAGTGTCAATCACAAGATTTTTAGAGTCAATGTTAATGTGAGGTCACATACTGGATTGAATTTTGTTTCAGTTAAATTTACCGCTGGAGCAAATAATAACACTTTATCATTTACACTTACCCCCAGCGCTACAGCTTGGTATTCTGGAAGTGCTACACTAGGCAGCATTGCAAATTCAATAACTTATATTGATGTTGAATTAACCGTTGTCGGTCATCTTCAAGTAAATTCTATTTGCGTTGAAACACTGCCTTTATCCTCAGTTGTTGATGGTGCAGTCTATCAGACAAATGGTGCAGATTATTTTTACCCAGTTGGAGACACAACGCTTGAAAGTGATAAGGCTTTATCATCTGCCAAGGGAAGGCAGCTATTAAGCAATCTTCGGCTATTGCAGAAAAGACCTCGATCATTGTTTTGTGCATCTGGAATTGATGTAAATGCAGATGGAGGCACAACAAACTCATTCAATGCTGGCTCAATCCATCCACAAAAAACATTCACTTATCAAGACTTGATTGCTATGGTGGCAAACATCCCACAATGGGAAGGATCAACAACATTAGGATTAAATCTGACAATTCATTTATATGTAGTTAATCCATCAGCATATGATTATATATTCTTTTTATGGTCTGGCAAAATAACCGTATCAGCTGGAGAGACTGGGAAGTGGCTAGTGATTACTAGCCGATATCCATCTGATTTCAATGCCTTTAGATCGGAAGAGCGTCGTGTAGGGAAAG
>OGVN01000049.1_pt1 | contig 13163 bp, 13 predicted proteins | sample 1575751 | NCBI WGS metagenome assembly OGVN01 (sample SAMN07581530, study PRJEB24739) | freshwater metagenome | place: Singapore | collected 2015-01 | reverse complement strand
TTCCCAGTCACGATAGCATGAGCATCTGTTTTCTTGATTTGGGTTGTAAAGCTAGGATCTAAATGATTGCTGCCGCTAATTTCTGTAAACCTAGTTTCAGTCACGTTATTCAGTCGCCACATACCCCCGCCAATGAATTCCACTGTTTCTGCGGTGCGAGTTAAAAGAAGGCCGTATTGATCATTGAATTCGTACATCCTAAAGCCACGAATCATTTGGCTTCCTTCTAGAGAGCCTACGTTGATGTAACGAATACCGCTTTTGATCTCACCCTTGCCATCACTCCCGCGAAGTTTGTCTTTGATCCAGGCGCCAGATCTAAATTCAAGGGCTTCTTTGCCTTCATTGAGTGCGCCAAGGCGGATATTTTTAGATAGTCCCTCAGTAAATGGACCCAGTACTTCACTCATTAATAGAATCAGCAAAGCAATCGGTGCTGCAATTTTCATTAAAGCAACTAAAGCTTTTCTGGTATCTAGACCAGCAATACGCAAAATGGTGTATTCGGATAGGGCAGCCATATTCGCCATCACATAAATGCCGCCAATCAAGCCAGCAATAGGAATGATTTCTACCAAACGACTTGGGACGCGCATTAGAACCGTTAAAAATGCTAACGCTACGGAATATGTATTAGTGGTGTCCTTAATTTCAGCGATGAAATCAAAGAAAACAAATAAAGATGTCAGTGCAAACAAAATAAAAGCAAATGACAGGTAAATTTGTTTCGCAAGGTAGCGCTCATAGACCAGAGGAAATAGTTTTTGCCACATGTTTAATGACCTCTAGCCTTTTTCCATTTGAGCCAATGCTGTTGATAGTTGCGCAAAGTCACTGATTTATTTTCTCTGTAATACAAAAAGGCTAAACCAAGAATGACCGCTATCAAATGCGGAAGCCACGAGGCAATATAAAAATTAATTTTCCCTCCGCGAACCCAAGCTTGCATTAGATTCAGAACGTTCGAGTAAGAAAAGTAAATTAAAACGGCCATGATCAGGCCCGTGTATCTGCCTTTGCGAGGGTCTGTGTATGACAAGGGAATCGCAATAATCACCAAAGCTAAAGCCATTAAAGGTACGCCAATGCGCCATAGTATTTCAGCGAGATTTTGAATGGATAAATCTTGCAGTAATAGCCAAACCGGTATTGTGTTGGGGCTCGTGATCTCTGGGTTGATCACTTTATCCTCTAATTTCACGACGTATTTGTCGAATTCGGTAATTCTGAAATCTGTGTTGCCAGGTGTGCCTTCGTAACGGCGACCCAATTGAAGTGTTAAGGTTTTGTCGCCATCATTGTTTCTCTCAATAAATCCCTGTTTGGCAACGGCGACTCGTTGTTTATCTTTGCCAAAGTCAGTCACAAACACATTTTTAATAACTTCTGTTTCAGGATTAATGCTTTCAATGAAAAACACTCGATTGTTGCCGGAGGACTCTCTAAATTGGCCAGGAGCCAGCATCGAAATATCGTCACGTTGTTGGAAGCGTTGTTTGATCGTGGCTGATTGTTGATTGGCCCAAGGGGATACAAAAATTGATAGGGTTGCAATAGCAGTTGCAACTGGGATGGAAAAGTAAAGAATGGGTTTTAGGATGCTAAATAAGCCAATGCCTGCACTTTGCCAAATGACCATCTCGGAATCTTTATACCAACGTGTGAGCACAATTAAGATCGCTACAAACAATGAGGCAGTTAATAAAATTGGCAAATTGTTAATCATGCCTAGACCAATCAATACAACCGCATCTTTGGGGTTCGCTAATCCATTGGTGGCGTGTGCCAAAATCCTAACTACTAAATTTGTTAAAACGAGCGTGACTAAAACCATGAACACCACCCCTGTGGTGAAATTCAGTTCTTGTCGTAAGGCGCGTTTAAAAATCATAAAAAGTGAAGCTGGGCGATAATTAAAGTATCAAATATTCCCTTGTATAAAGGAAAGCACATGGAATGTAGCACGAAAGTATTTGCAGAGGGCTCTTTAGGCTTAAAAGCCCAAATGAATCAAGCCACAGCATGCCTTGTTTTGGCGTTTGACGGGGCATCAATTAAGAGCTCCAAAAAATTAACTGGCTCATTAGCTGCCCTGAATGCTGCTACCCATGGTGCAATTGCAAAAGCAGTTGAGCAAGGCGATTTGGAGTCAAAAGCAGGCAGCACTTTGTTATTAACGTCTACGGATGCCTGGTCTAAATTAGGTTTAAAAGCCGAGCGCTTATTGTTGGTCTCTACAGGAGATGAGCCTAAATCATCAAAAGCTAAGGCAAGTAGCCAAGGTTTTGCTAAATGGATGCAGGCTGGTTTAAAGGCATTAACAGCAACGAATGCAAAAAATGCTTTATGGGTTTTTGAGGATCTTTCTGTTAGTGATGGCTTAACGCAAGCGCGTTTATTGGTTCAGTTAGCTCGTGAGCATGTTTACAAATTTGGCGCACGTCATGCGCAATTTAAAACCAAGCCAAGCGATAAGGCTCCAAAGCTTGCTCAATTAACAATTGCAAGTCATGCGAAAAATAACAAAGATTTACAAAAAGCTGTCGCTGAAGGTATGGCTATTGCAAATGGTATGGACCTCACTAAAGATCTAGGGAACTTGCCACCGAATATTTGTACCCCTAGCTATTTGGCTCAAACAGCCAAAAAGCTAGGTAAAGAATTTGGTTTTAAAGTTGAAGTGTTGGGTCGTAAAGAAATTGAAGCTCTTAAGATGGGTGCCTTCATGGCAGTTGCTCAGGGAGCTTTGACACCACCGCAGTTCATCGTGATTCGTCATCAAGGTGCAGCTCTTAAAGAGGCGCCAACAGTATTGGTGGGTAAAGGCATTACTTTTGATACGGGCGGTATTTCATTAAAGCCAGGCGAGGGCATGGATGAAATGAAGTACGACATGTGTGGCGCAGCCTCTGTGCTGGGAACTATGCGAGCAATTGGTGAATTAAAGCTTAAGCGCAATGTGATTGGTGTGATTCCAACTTGTGAAAATATGCCATCCGCTCATGCCACACGTCCTGGTGACATCGTTACCAGCATGTCAGGTCAAACTATTGAAATTTTGAATACCGATGCTGAAGGTCGTTTGATCCTGTGTGATGCGCTCACATATGTGGAGCGCTTTAAGCCTGCTGCAGTGATTGATATTGCAACCTTGACTGGTGCTTGCGTCATTGCGCTAGGAGCTGTGCACTCAGGCATGTTCTCAGATGATGATGCTCTGGCTGAGAGCCTGTTGAGTGCCGGTAGAACGTCTCAAGATACGGTTTGGCGCATGCCTTTGGATAGCGCTTATCAGGAGCAGTTGAAATCAAATTTCGCAGATATGGCAAATATTGGTGGTCGTCCAGCGGGAAGTATTACGGCAGCTTGTTTCTTGGCGCGCTACACAGAAAAATATACGTGGGCACATTTAGATATAGCAGGTACTGCATGGAAGAGTGGCGCTGCTAAAGGTGCGACAGGCAGGCCTGTACCTTTGCTAGTTAATTATCTTTTGGCTTAAGTTGTAAATAATGGCCAGAATAGATTTCCATAGCCAAGTTAATAACAAGCCGCTCTACAGTTGTCGCTTGATTCGTAAAATCATGGCAAGTCCTCGTGAGGACTTGCCCATGAGAAACATCGTCGTTGTTGGTTCAAAAGATTTTTTACGTGAGCTCGATCAGCAGTTATGGACATTTAGTGCTCAAGATTTTTTACCTCACGCTTGGGGCAGTGATGATTTTGCGATTGAAACCCCCATTGTTTTAGTTGAAAGCTTTGAAGCACCAGAGTTAGACGTCTTACCTCATGGTGATGTTTTGATTCATGTGGGTAGAAATTTGCCTAAATCTGTTGAAGGCTTAGCGGCAAGATTCCCTCGTATTGTTGAAATTGTTTCTACCGATGAAGCTGATCGTCAGGCTGGTCGTGAGCGTTACAAAGCTTATCGTGATCAAGGTCATGAGTTACACAACTTTGATCAAAGTGGTCAGTGATAACAACAATAAAATTACGAAGAGTTATAGAAAGTAAATCATGCCATTGATGCACCCACAATTTGATCCAGTTGCTATGAGTGTGGGACCCGTTGCGATTCATTGGTATGGATTGATGTATTTGTTAGCTTTTGCACAATTTTTACTATTAGGTAAATGGCGTGTTGGGCAAGCTCAATATCAGTCTCAAGGCCTTACTTACAGATATATCGAAGACCTTTTATTTGCTGGTGTAGTTGGCGTCATTCTGGGTGGGCGCTTGGGGTATGTGATTTTTTATATGCCAAGTCACTACTTGGCAAATCCTTTGGACATCTTAAAAGTATGGGAAGGCGGTATGTCTTTTCATGGTGGTTTCTTGGGTGTCTTGGCGGCTATGTGGTGGACCGCTAAAAAAGATGGCAAAACATTTTTTCAGGTTACTGATTTAATCGCACCGTTAGTGCCTTTTGGTTTGGCGTTTGGTCGATTAGGTAACTTTATCAATGGTGAACTATGGGGTCGCCCTACAGATCTTCCATGGGCAATGGTCTTTCCTCAAGCGGGTGATATGTTGGCGCGTCATCCATCGCAGTTGTATCAGTTTGTGGGTGAGGGCCTGTGTCTTGGTTTGATTCTCTGGATCTATGCTGCCAAGCAACGCACAGTAGGGCAGGTCTCCGGAGTTTTCTTGCTCGGTTACGGCTTTTTTAGATTCTTGGCAGAATTTGCCCGTGAACCCGATAGTTTCCTGGGCTTGTTAAGCCTTGGTCTTAGCATGGGGCAGTGGTTATCGGTGCCGATGATTGGCTTTGGTATCTATCTAATTTCCAGAAAACCTCATTAAGTCTTTTTAACTATCTAGGTAGTTTCCCTTTTTACCGATGTTTTAAGGGTTTTTACTAATGTATTCAAAAATGTATACAAAATACATTGGTGAATATGACATTAAAAGTAGTCAAAACAGCCCTTTATGTAGAAGTCACGGAACGGCTTCGTTCCATGATTGCTGGAGGTGTTTTGTCTCCTGGTTCATGGATCGATGAACAAAAGTTGGCTGAAGAGTTGGGTGTATCTAGAACACCGTTCAGGGAGGCTATACGCATTTTGGCTTCAGAAGGCTTATTAAGAATTGAGCCACGCCGAGGTTGCTACGTTACTGAGTTAACTGAAAAAGATCTTGATGAGATTTTTCCACTGATGGCAATGTTGGAGGGGCGTTGTGCATTTGAAGCTGCAGAGCGAGCTAGTGATGCACAAATACAGTCTTTGGAAAACTTGCATAACAAGCTCAAAGGTTATGCCAAAGATAAGAAAATTGATCAGTACTACGCAACCAATCGTGAGATACATATTGCTATACAAACTCTCGCAGGCAATGAGTGGTTAACCCACATGGTGCATGACCTAAGAAGAATCTTGAACTTATCTCGTCATCGTAGCTTGCATCACAAGGGGCGTATTGAAGAATCGTGCGCAGAGCATTTGGCAATTTTTGATGCGCTAAAAAAACGCGATGCGCAAAACGCTGAGCAATTGATGAAGTTGCATATTCTTAACCAGCGTGAGGCTTTAAAGCTTCTTAAGTTAGAGCAGAGGTTATCCGCATGATTTTGGATAAGCTCCTCAAGGCTAGGCACATGACTAAAACGGTCAATGCTACCAAGCGCCTCTTGTCAGAGCGTGGTGAGTCGAATGCTGCCAGCATGGCGAGTGATGTGATTGAAAATTACAACACATTGGATGATGAGCAAAAGGCACAGTACTTTCACTACCTAGCAGAAAAATTTAATCCAAGTCCTGCAGATGTATTAAGTGCTGCGCAAATTTATGCTGATGAGCCAACTGCAGATAATCTTGTTTGGCTAATGAAAGTGTCAGAAGCGCCAAGACAAGAGTTGCTGCGCCGCTTAAATCGTGCACCTGGTGGGACGCATATGATTATTAATATGCGTCAGCAATTACTCAAACTCTTACCTAAAAAACCTGAGCTCAAAGCAGTAGATGCAGACATGCAGCATTTATTAAATTCTTGGTTTAATCCCGGATTCTTAAAAATGCACCAGGTGGATTGGAAGTCTCCTGCGCACATATTGGAAAAAATTATTCAGCATGAAGCTGTCCATGAAATTGATGGCTGGGATGATTTGCGTCGTCGCTTACAGCCGGATCGTAGGTGTTTTGCATTCTTTCACCCGCAGTTACAGGACGAGCCTCTCATCTTTGTGGAAGTGGCACTTTTGCCAGATATTCCAGAATCAATAGCACCATTGGTGGATAAAAAATCTGCTCCGGTCGAGCCCAATCAATACAAGTGCGCTATTTTTTATTCCATCAGTAACTGTCAGCCTGGTTTGCGTGGCGTATCAATGGGTAACTTTTTGATTAAGCGTGTGGCCGACAGCCTCAAAAAGGAATTTCCGAGCTTAAAAACGTTCTGTACCCTATCTCCTATCCCGGGATTCATTGATTGGTTACATGGCGGTGCAGATCTACCGCTTGAGCAATTAAAGCCTGCTGTTGTGGAGAGGTATCAAGAAGCAATTAAGTTATTTAACTTAAAAGACAAGTCTTGGAATGATCGTTTGCAGGATGGTTGGCATCCTGATCGTGCTAGCGCAAAAGAAAAAGAAGCATTGCTTGCCTTATGTTCTATTTATTTAATGCACTACTCACCCAAGCGTGGCGGTAACTCTGTGGCTAAGTTTCATTTGGGTAATGGTGCGAAATTACACAGAATCAATTGGTCTGCTGACTTATCTAAAAAAGGTATTAAACAGTCAGCAGGTTTGATGGTGAATTATTTATACGATTTAGATAAGGTAGAAGACAACCATGAACGTTTTGTAAATGGTGAAGTGATTTATTCGAGAGCAGTTTCGCAACTAATTTAACTGGAGTACGAGGAGACAACCATGAAAAAACCAGTAAATGTAGTAAAGGCACTAAGTGCAGTAGCAGCAGTTGTAGGTTTGGTAGGTAGTTCAGGACTGGCAGTAGCAGATCCGAATTGGCCAAGTAAACCGATCACCATCATTGTTCCATTCCCTGCGGGTGGTGGTACCGATGCGTTTGCAAGACCCTTGTCTGCTCATTTAACCAAGCAAATGGGTAAGCAGATTGTGATTGATAACCGTGGTGGTGCAGGTGGCACTCTAGGAGCAGGTATTGCAGCAAAAGCCGCACCAGACGGCTATACCTTCTTTATGGGTGGTGCACACCATGCAATTGCTCCAACGATGTACCAAAAATTGGACTATGACATTGAGAAAAGTTTTGTGCCAGTGATGTTGTTGGCAACTCCTCCACAAGTAGTGGTGATCAATGCTCAAAAAATACCTGTCACTGATTTGAAAGGTTTGATTGAGTATGCGAAGAAAAATCCTGCCAAACTAAATTACGGTAGTGCAGGTAACGGCAGCTCACATCACCTTGCTGGTGAGTTATTCAAGATGCAAACTAAAACATTCATCACACACATTCCATATCGTGGCGCAGGTCCTGCTTTATCAGATTTAATTGCTGGCCAAGTGGAAATGATGTTTGATGGTTTGGGCTCATCTTCACAACACATTAAAGCTGGAAAAATTAAAGCATTGGCGGTGGCTGCAACAAAGCGCTCCCCAGCATTCCCTGATGTGCCAACAGCAGCAGAAGCAGGTGTGCCTGGTTATGTTGTGAGTACTTGGTACGGTTTATGGGCGCCAAAAGGCACACCCAAAGAAATCGTGGACAAGATGACCGCTGAAGTGACTAAAGCTTTGAACAGCCCTGAACTAAAAAATTCATGGTTGAACAACGGTTCTGAAACACCTAATTTGACAGGTGAGGCATACGGTAAGTTTGTTAATGCTGAAATCAAACGTTGGGCTGATGTTGCCAAAGCCTCAGGCGCAAAAATGGACTAACCATGAACCTATATGAACTTTTAGAAAAGGGTTTTCCTAAAGATAAATCATCTTGCGCAATTGAAACGCACGATGGTTTGTATTACAGCTGGGATGACTTAGAAAAAGCCACATCTAAGATGGCTAACTTGTTAGCAGGTTTAAAGTTGCCACAAGGCTCTCGTGTGGCTGTTCAAGTTGAAAAGTCACCTGAAGCCCTTTTCTTGTACTTGGCAACTTTAAAAGCTGGTCTTGTTTATTTACCACTTAATACAGCCTATCAATCTGCTGAGATTGAGTATTTTTTGGGTAACGCAGAACCGGCAGTGGTGGTATGCAGTCCTAAAAATCATAACTGGGTGACAGAGGTGGCCAAGAAGTGTGGCACGAAGCATGTGTTTACCTTGGGCGATGATCGATCTGGAACCTTGTTAGAAAAAGCTGGCAAGTTATCTGATCAGTTCAAAACGGTTAAAAAGTCAGATGACGATTTGGCTGCCATTCTCTATACCTCTGGAACTACCGGTCGCAGTAAAGGAGCAATGCTCACTCATAAGAACTTGGGAAGTAATGCCAAGGTTCTACAAAAGTTCTGGGCTTGGAAAAAGGGCGATGTGTTGTTACATGCCTTACCAATTTTCCATGTGCATGGACTATTTGTGGCTTCTCATGGAGCGTTGCTTAATGGTAGCAAGATGATTTGGTTGCCACGTTTGGATACGAAAGAGCTCATTAAACACATGCCGCGTTCTACCGTCATGATGGGCGTTCCAACTTTCTATGTTCGTCTGCTCTTAGATAAAGACTTCACCAAACAAACCGTCAAAAATATGCGTTTGTTTATTTCTGGATCAGCGCCATTGCTGACTGAAACCTTTAATCTTTTTAAAGAAAGAACAGGGCATACCATTCTTGAGCGTTACGGTATGAGTGAGACAGTGATGTTGGTTTCTAATCCATATGAAGGAGCTCGCGTAGGTGGTTCTGTGGGCTTGCCTTTGCCGCAGACACAGGTGCGAGTAACTAAGGATGATGGCAAGCTTTGTGGCGTCAACGAGATTGGTAATGTTGAAGTCAAAGGGCCTAATGTATTTAAAGGTTACTGGCGGATGCCAGAAAAAACCAAAGAAGAATTTACCAAGGATGGTTGGTTTAAAACAGGTGATGTTGGACGCTGGGGTGGGGAGACAAGTGCCGGAAAGGTGCCAAACAACTACTTGTGCATTGTTGGAAGAAGTAAAGATTTGATTATTTCTGGAGGTTACAACGTTTATCCAAAAGAAATTGAAAGCTTTATTGATGACATGCCAGGGGTTGATGAGAGTGCTGTGATCGGTGTGCCACACCCAGACTTTGGTGAAGCGGTGGTTGCTGTGGTGGTTGCAAAACCCAGCGCCAAGCTTAATCCAGAGAGCATGATTGCTGAGTTAAAAGGCAAGATTGCAAACTTTAAAGTGCCAAAGCGTTTGATTGTTGTTCCTGAGCTCCCCAGAAATGCCATGGGTAAGGTTCAGAAAAACATTCTGCGCCAAACGTACTCTTAGTGAAAAATAAGGCCTTCAGAAGAAGGCCTTATCTCTATAGAAGATTCTAATCTCTAGTTAACTTAATAAAGGCCAAAGCTGATGAGTCCTTTATTGAGCATATAAGCTGCCAAACAGAAAAGAACCAAGGCAAATACTCTTTTAAGTTGAGCCACGTTGAGTTGATGAGCAACTTTAGCGCCAAGTGGCGCAGTCAATACGCTGGCTACTGCAATTGATGCAAGAGCAGGTAAGTAAACATAGCCTAGAGAGCCTGCAGGCAGGTTAGGGTTGCCATAGCCGCTGATGATGTAGCCAATCGCACTGGCTAGTGCAATCGGAAATCCCAGTGCTGCTGAAGTGGCTACAGCGTTGTGCATCGTGATATTGCACCAAGTCATAAATGGCACAGAAACGAAGCCTCCGCCTGCGCCCACTAGGCTTGATAAAAACCCAATAAAACTACCTGCGCCAAACATACCTACTTTGCCTGGTAGTGTGCGGCTCGGCTTTGGTTTTTTATTCATGAGCATTTGATAAGCGGAAAAACCTACAAATGAAGCGAAGATGAGTGATAGCCATGCAGTCTTTAACATGGCAAATAACTTGCCACCACCGAGTAGGCCGCCAATCAAAATGCCAGGAACTAATGTCATCACAATGTCCCAGCGTACTGCACCACGTTTGTGATGAGCTCTGACTGATGATAGGGATGTAAATAGAATTGTTGCCATTGATGTGGCAATAGCAACGTGTACTACGACCTCAGCCGGAAACCCATACATCGTGAATAAAAAAGTTAGGAATGGCACCATGATCATGCCACCACCAATACCCAATAAACCTGCTGCAAATCCAGTGAAGCTACCAAGTACTGCTAATGCTCCAACTTGTATAAGTGTCATAAATTAGTTAATGAAAGTTTTATTTGAATTTGTAGAATTGTTGATTGAGGTAAGCAACTAAGTCTGCTTCGTCTTCAGGGAATAAATCTAGGCGTAGCTGTGTATTACACATACTGACCTGTGTTTTAAGACGCTTGATATCTTTGACCTTGCGATCTGATCTTGTGTAAATAATGTCGCCGTTACCTAAACCTGATTTTTCAGCATGACATTGATAGCATTTTGACTGGTGCAGTGTTTTGCCATTATTGACATCGGCAGCATAAACGCCGCTACTTACCAGGCCGATTCCTGCAATCAAACTTATTTTTAATATTGATTTTTTTAGCATGACTGTCTCCTTATTAATCATATTAGATCCCCCACCTTGGCCGCTAGGCCGTCATCCTGAACCCAGTAGGTTCAAGGCGGCATGGCAATAATGTTTCGGGTGCATCAAGTCTTTCAGGGAGAATATTGCTAAAAGCAATACCCTATGAGCAACGAGACGCTCGCGCCCACACTATATGGCCCACGCCAGATGCTTGCGCATCGGTTCAAGGAACTATTGGCCTTGGCGCACCAGGTAGGGAAAGCATTTTCAGCGCAGAATCAACGGATGCTTCAATCTGATCAACTTTGCTTTGCAAAGTACTGATTTGATCAACAGATGCACCAGGGTTTTCTGTGTTGCTGAGATTCATTTTGGCAGCCTGCAAATCACCAGCCAATTTGATAGCTGTCATGATGGCGGCTCGCTCAATGCTGCGATTGCCAGCAGATAGTGCTGCTTCTAGTTGTTCATCAACTATTGCTGCTGCGGCTCGCAAGCTAGCTTCGTGTTCAGGGGTGGTTGCAAAAGCAAACTTTTGGCCAGCTAAGGTGAGTTCAATACGATGTTGGCTCATTGCTCATCCTTTTGTGCTGAGGCTAGAAGGTCTAGTTGACCGCTATCACTTTGGCTTGGCAGTTTATTTAGGATATTTTGGATGCGCGCTTGGGCATCCTCAATCTTGGTTTCTAGTGCCAAGCGTTCTTTATGGGATTGCGCCACAGCATCTAGTAAAGCCTTGGTTTTACCTTCTAGGCGTTCTAGGCTGTCTTGCAAACGGCTGTAAGAGTTGTTTGTAAGTTCTGACATAGGCATATTGTATATACTACACGCGTTCTTAGGTGCTCTTGATAGATAGCAATTTATCAAAGTTAAACGGGAAACAGGGGTTTTTCAATCAATAGATTAAAGGATAACCTGTGCTGCCCCCGCAACGGTAAGTGAACGCACGCAAGTGCCGGCTCAATCGAATACCACTGGCTTAGGCTGGGAAGGTCATTGAGTTAGTTTCATAAGCCCGGATACCGGCCTGGAATGGTTAATTGAGTTACGGGGACGTTGCTCGATTATGAAGGTTCCGTGCTTGCGGGGGAACAAGCCAGCGACCATAGTTTTTGAAAGTTAATCCTATGTTTACAAGACCAACCAAGGTTGCGCTCGCCTGCGCCGCCACTTTTGCCGTAATCGCCTCAGCCCATGCGCAAACCAACTCAGAATTCAATCCAGTAGTTATTTCTGCAAGCAGATTTGAGGATCAGCAAAAAGACCTATATTCAGATATCACCATAATTTCTAAAAAAGAAATCATGGGTAGTGGTTTAACAAATTTGACGCAAGTTCTATCTAAGTTAGGTGGCATTGCAACCAGGTCTAGTTTAAATGGTTCATCTGATTCTCAGTTAGTGATGCGTGCTTATGGTGTCAATGCTGACAACAACATGGTCATTCAAATTGATGGTGCTAGGCTTTCTGATAATGAGCAAAATCCTGCCAGGTTATTTGCAATACCTGTGGACATTATTGAGCGTATTGAAATAGTTCGGGGTGGTTCATCTGTTTTGTTTGGTGAAGGTGCTGTTGCAGGTGTTGTCAATATCGTTACCTCAGGTAAAGTGCCAGATCAGGCATATCTCTCTGCAGAGCTTGGGTCTTATAACAGGGCTGGATCAACAGCTTATGTGTCTAAGAATTTTGGAGATGTTTCACTAAATGTGAGCGGTAAGACTTTAAATACTGATCACGCCAGAAATAACAATCGCTCTCAGGAGCGTTCTGGTTCGATGGGGGTCTCATGGAAGTCTGGTAGTGACTCACTTAAATTCCAATTGATAGTAGATGAACAGAAGAGCCGTTTTCCAGGTTCTTTAAGTTATGCGGACTTTATGGCTGGAAATTACAGAAAAGCTACAACGCCAAATGACTTTGGTAGCGTAAATGGAGATCTGGCGACTTTATCTTACTTGGGAAAGCGTGACTCCATTGATTTCATATTTGATATTTCGACAAGAAATAGATCAAGTTTTGCCTACATGAGCTCATCAAACACATACACTGATAGACATCAGCAACAGTATTCGCCACGAATTAGATTTAACGAAGGTTTTTTTGGAAAAGATAAAGTTATCTTGGGTGCCGATTTAATTAATTGGCAATACCGCTACCATAGCCCTCAGTATTGGTTGGGCGATCAATTAGAGTATGGCAGACAGCGAAATGAGGCTGTGTTTTTCTCGCATGAACTTAATTTAGATCTTAATCACCAAGTTACTTATGGGGTGCGCAGAGAGCGTGTGCAGCAAAATTTAAGTGACACACTTTTTGGCAATCAATCACTGACCGCGTATGTGACTGCATGGGACTTAAAGTTTGGTAAGAGGATTGAAAACATTAATACACATTTAAAAGTGGGGAAAAATTTCAGGGTATCTAATGTAGACGATCGCAGAAATCCTTCATACAGTTATAACGATTTTGGTACGGCGATAGTATCGTGACTGGGAAACAGATCGGAAGAGCACACGTCTGAACTCCAGTCACTAATGCGCATCTCGTATGCCGTCTTCTGCTTGAAAAAAAAAACA
>OGVN01000048.1_pt1 | contig 13199 bp, 18 predicted proteins | sample 1575751 | NCBI WGS metagenome assembly OGVN01 (sample SAMN07581530, study PRJEB24739) | freshwater metagenome | place: Singapore | collected 2015-01 | reverse complement strand
TATGAAGAAATGACTGTCTCCAAGATTTTCCCTGTACATACATCCCTCTTCTTGTCGGCGTATAGTACACGAGTCAGAGCAAGTTCCTTTGCGGCAAGCCCGATCTTTTTCCTTGCCCCTGCATCCGGACAGACAAGCACGGTATTATCGTGTAAGTCTTCTCCAGCAACATCCTTAAGCAATACATGCTGTGGTATGACACTGCAGTTGTCCAGTAGGGCTGTTGCTACGTCGCTGTGTGGATCCCAGACTTGAACTCCACTGTACTTCTGGGAGTTTATTAGATCACAAAAGACCTTGATGCTCAAAGGCTCTCCTGGAACCATGACCCTATCTTGCCTTGCATATGGGATGTACGGCATCACTAGGTGAATGTCCTTGATACCAGACCTTCGCAATGCATCTGTTTGCAGCAGTAAGGCCATTATGTCGTCGCTGTTCTTAAGAGAAGCCGTCAACTGTACGGGACCACAGTCATTGTAACCCTCTAGTCCCTCGATCTTGATGTGTACTTCTCCGCCTGGGAAGTTAAATCTGGTTAGTTTCATGATCCGATAATTCCAAGTTCTGTCATCAATTCCTCAAAACGGCTGTCATACCAGTGAGGTTGTGTTTCACGCGGCGACTGTGGGTTGGATACGTTCTTACCGTACCTCAAGCCCTCCTGCGTTACGCTCTTGAACTGCTTTTCTTGCCCACGAGAGCCTTGCCTGGTCAAGGTTTCCAAGTACCCTGCTGCTTCTGCCAAACGGTTGAAAGCTTGTGCTGACAAAGTAGTGCCGTGCTTACGCAAGAGATGTGAAGCAGAGTGGGTAGGTTCACTGCTGCCTGCTACAGAATCAGATGGAGCGTCGATGGCATAGACAGGGACTAAGGGTAGGTTGGCTGGGTCGTGCATTCCAACTGCTTGACGAACCATGCTTAGCCTGCCGGAGTTACTCACCCGCAATGCCGTAGCAATGACATCAGCAAGTTGAACTGCCTGAACCGCAGGGCTGGTAGCGTAGACCGGTGCTTGTGGAGCCTCGTAACGCCCTGTGCGACGGATGGTCGGTAAAACTTCCGACGTCACCCACTTCTTGAAACGCTTTGCCTCAGCCTTGCGGCTACGCAGGATAGCAGAGTAAAGACCAGACTCATTAATGACTAGCATCTGCTGTTCACCAGAGGGGGTACTCACAATCTGAGTACCCTTCTCATCATCATCCAAGGATCGAGTAGCATTATAGGCGTCCCTATACTCTAGTACAGAGGCGACATCACTGGCTACGAACCAAGTTTCCCCGTTGTCGTCAGCAATGACTCGGACGCTGTTTTCTCCGAATTGGAATGGTACAATATTCATGATACTTCCTTTTTTAGAGAAAGATTAGGCGCCAACCTCTCAGCTGGCGTAGAATCACAAGGCTCGGTCTAGAGCCTTGCTGTTGACGGGCTGCCCCGCGTTGTGGAAGACTCTATTCTACCCGCAGCCGGGGCTTCCTTCCTGGTACATGGACAACGTTGACTGAAGGTCCTCCTGCAGACCGCAGATGATTTCTTGAATGGAAGCTACACCATACAGCATTTTCTGCAGAGCCTCAATTCTGGCATCTCGCCAGGCTAGCTGAGCTGCAATGTCAGATTTGCGCTCGAGTCCGTGCTCGGTCATTGCTGACATGTGCTTGGTGAAAAGCTCGGGGAAATCCTCGGGTTTTACTTTTGGGTAAATGTCTTTCACTCACCGTCCTCTGAGTTGGTTTCATCGTGCTTCAGAATGTACATCCTGAGAGGCCTTTGGTCATCGACCGGGTCATATGATATAATCATAGGATGATCTAAGCGATGCAGACTTTTCAGTAAAAAGTCAATAGAGAACTTGTGTATTTTCCCAGACAAGAGATTGCTAACTCTTGGCTGAGGGGTTTGTAAAATACTAGCCAGCTGGTATTGGCTTAGCTCGGACTTGGTTGCCAAAATCCTTATCATAGAACAGAGTTTTGACTTAAGACTCAGTACTGCTCTTTCTGCTGGATCATCCTCTATTATGCCGAATAGAGAGTCCTCAGTATTCTCAATCTCTACATGTTTGTCTTTGGTTTTCACGATGTGGTATCCATTCACTGTTATACCGCCGCCAAAGCCAAATCAGGTGTGGCAGCGGGATTTTGATGTCACCCGTGATTAGAATATAGTCACGGATCTATTCACCACCAACGTCTCCAACAACGTGGTGGCGGACTTTAGTGCCATACGGAAGACTACGAATCCATTCACGCAATACTTCTGCATCGCTAGCCTGCTGAGTCTGAGACCTGGTTTTATGCCAGTGAATTGCCACGGGACCAGAAGTTCCGTAGCAACCACCATCTCGCTCCTCGTCTCCAACAAGCTTTGATTGAGCTCCGTGTGCAGTGAACTTAATTACGTAGTCACGATCGGCCCTTGCGCACAGTGGTGTGCCAGAGCCGCAGTTATTGCAATCAACTTTATCGTTGTACTCAGCAGGGCACCTTATAAACCGAGTCTCCTCGTGGCGGTCTACTTTGTCGCTTTGCGATGCTGGTACGGCTACCACTGTTGGGTAGCCAAGACTCTTGTAGTACAAAGCTTGTTCTACAGAGTCTGCACTTAGGTTGATTACAGTTTTTTGGGGCTGCGGTAAAGGGATACTCTCGGGTCCAAAATGCGAGTAGGTCCAGCCAATACCGCCTTTGGGAACTGCATCTAGTACGGCCTCCAGATACTCTTGGTCTACAGTACTGGTCCCTGTTCCCGACCTGGGTTTTAGCCGGCAGGAGTTCGGGCAAGTACCGAATACATTACGAGTACCAGACCTGTACGTTGCAGCGCAGCCGCCAAGTTTACGATTCGAGCTTCTTGAAATTGTTTTGAGCACGACAGAGAGCCTTGTTTTTATTTTTGCAGGCCAAGGCTCAGCAAGCCCTATGGCCTGCGTGGATTTTGTATTTGTTAAGAGGACAGTTAGTGTATACGCCTATTACTTCATGTGGTCCTCCTTAAAAACTCTGGTACCTCTAGTAAACCTGGATCTACTAGTCTCAAGTCTCTGGACAGGTAATCAGAGGCGACATTCTTGTCCTTAGCTTCTACCATCAAATCGAACCTATCTGTAAACCCAGAGTAGTATTGAACAACCGCTGGATGCCAGATATTGTCACTATGCTGACGTAGAGCAGACTTTGTTGCCCCTGTACGCTCCATTACCTGCTGCAGGGTTTCGAGCCCATCAGGACACGGTGTGTGTTCTAGGCTGTCCTTCTTGAATAGTACATGCTCTTGCCTGCTAAAAGCACAGTGCATCTTGGGCCGAACCCCACGCCAACTTTGCTCTACGGCATTGAATAGCGTATCATCATGGATTACATACTCCCCTCGATGTATCCACTCATGATGCAGGTCAGGCAAGATGGCTACAACATCTCCTAACTCTTCTACGAGTTGCTTTAGCCCATAGCTGAACTCATCGTTTTCAATAGTCAGGAAGTTGCGGCACTCTGGAGTAAGCCTCTCTAGATTGCACCTAACGGTGTTGAGACCTACTGATTTACTGCCGCCGTGAATGTTTATAGCACAGCCATGGTCATGCCAGCCAGAATAACCCATGTCAAGCAATAGAGATGTATGGTACTCCAGCTCTTGAATACTTGACAGTAGCGTACCCTCCTTTGCAGTACCTAGCAAGGTGAACTGACCAGGATGAAAGCTAACACGAATCGAGTTATCCCTAAATTTTTTACCAATAGACTGCAATATTTCAACTAGCTGTGGGTACAGCTCTCTTGTGTAGAAACGATTGCAGAACTCATGGGTAAACAATGGGAAGACATCGCCACTCATACGGAACATTCTTAGCGTCTCTGGCCAGGACGCTAGTAAGTCGGCAATACTGTCCAGACAGGATAGGTTGTGCTCACACAGCGCTGTTAATTTACCCCTCGCTTCCTCTGGGCTTAATGTTGATAAGTGTCGTACAGTTGTAGACTTAAAGTTAAGCCTGCTGTAGTTAGCCCTCTCTGTGTCGACGAACTTACAGGCAAAGCCAATGCGCATACTTCAATCCCTGCCTGTGTATCCTTTTATCATTGCATCCGCAATACGAACACAAAAGTAAAAGGAAGGAAGTATCACGAGGTCTGACAAGCGAAGCCTCTCTTCTGATAGGACTACAAGAAGCAAGTACGTTGTCATCACCGTAAAGAAGACAGCCAGTAGTATGCTGAATACTAGGTACTGAAGCAGACTAGCCTTTTCCCAAAACTCTGGTTCAAAGTAGTAGTACTTCATCGCTGCTCTCGCTTCCAATGGACGGACAGCATTCCGATGACCCACCCGTAGGCAATGAGCATAACCCCGGCCCAGAGTAGGCTTAAAGTACCGGCTAAGAATGCAGCTACTCCAATCTTCTGTGATACCTCTTGCCAATTGTAGATGTTGATAAGTGCTTGCACTTCTATGTATACTCCTGCAATTACGCACAGGACGGAGAATACTTGTACAGTGATCAGATAGGTCCAGTCTTTTACTTTCATTTGTGCTTCCTTAAAGCAGCAACTGCGCTGCACCTTCTTATACCAAATATATCCCATGTGTTGATACAGTCTTAAAATACCCCTATGAACAAGTATTTGGTCAAAGTAGCTGGTAGGGTAGGCGATGCAATCTCCAAGTCCCTAGACTTTGGTGAGAGGGTTATAGGAAACCGTGCCAGACAACTGTCTCACGATGCCTTAGTCGTGTCTAAGTACAATGCTGCAGGAGTAACTCCAGCAGAACTTCAGTCAATGGCATTTGCGGAAAGAAGACAAACTCGAGATGCACGTGTTAAGGCTGGCCTAGGCGTGGCGGGAATAGGCTCTGCAGGCTTCCTAGGCGTGCATAAATACCATCAGTACAAGGACCGTGCTATAATGGATCGCCTGAATCGTATGTACGATCAGGCTAACGAAGCTCAGCAATCGTAATAAACAAAGGAATTTATAATGTCAGAAGTCGTCTATGCTATCAATCTTACTCCGACCAATGTTGTAATCCGATCTGGATACATCGAAATTGCTCAGGGTCAATACGCTGCACTAAGCAAGGCGGAAGCAGATATGTTTGAAGTGCAATACGCTATTCGGAATGGTTGGATCAAGGTTAGCTCCCAAGAGCCCAGTGCCCTTGAGGTACCGGGAGTTGAGATTGCAAAAATTACAAACCCTATTCAGGGCATGACTGCAGAGGAGCTGAAAGAGGAGCTGGCTAATAGTAAGCCCGAACCGTCTACTACCGTTACTGCTCTGGGTAATAGTTCTGAGACTATCGGGGAACCGACTGTGACTAAGCTTGGTGAGAACTCGACTGTCGAAGTAAACCCGGCAGAAGAACAAGCTGACGCAGAACCTGTGAAGCGTACTACTCGCAAAGCCAAGGCCGCCTAATATGAGTGAACAGGATTTCGCCCTGACGCCCGATGAAGTCCGGGCGTATATCCATGATTACTCAGAAAACAATCATTTGATTGAAGGGGAAGAGTTCAGCGATGGCTCGATTCAGCTGGCTATGAAGCTTGCTTTGTCTGATTACAATACCATCCCTCCTCTCAGTACTGTCTCTCCTAAGATGTTCCCGAGCCTCAGTCTGCTCTTATACGGGACTCTTGCCCATCTTTTCCTAGGCAAGGCAGCTAACCTTGCGAGAAACACGATGGCTTATAGCGATGGTGGGCTAAATATCCCCGTGGAGGAGAGGGCTGAACTATACATGAACTTGGGTAACCAATACATGGCCCAGTTCAAGGAGCTGGCAAATAGACTGAAGATCCAGCAGAACATCGAGTCAGGTTATGGTTCCGTAAGTTCAGATTACCGCTATTTTCCGTTATGGTGAGAATATAGTCGTGTCGTCATACTTAGGAAAGATTGCTGCCTTTGTCGTAAATCAAGACAAAAGCCTACCCTACCGACGTCGTGTAGAAGTAGTTATTTGGAAAGACGGTAGAGTACTTCTTACCAAGAACAAAAACGACGAAGGTGAGGAGTGGTATGGTTTCCCAGGAGGTGGGACAGAGGGTGAAACCGATGAAAGCGCCGCTCGTAATGAATGCCTTGAAGAGGTTGGTATAGCTATTGATGGGCTAAAAAAGACCAGCATCTTACATCGTACAGAAGGTATCTCGGATAAAAAAGGAAGAGGAGAGAAGTACCGTGGTAGCCTAACCAGGGTCTTCTCTGCCAGCTTCAGGAACATTGACAAATCCCGTCTAGGGGCAGACGGGGACAGCGTCAAATACGTTTGGAAGTCACCAGACGAGGCTGCCAGCCTATTGAAAGACAATAAGGTTGACAGCTCGTACAGGGTGAAGGCTATGAGAGAGTCTAGGTCTAAGATTTGACCAGGCCTCTGACAGCTGATGCGGGGGCTTTCAAGATTTGGTGATACGTCGCATCGTATGTAAGGGAGCTTACACCATCCCCGTAGTAATAGATGAGGTCTCTCTCAAGATCCACACAATGGACGTGACGAGCCATCGCTTTACTATGGAATGATGGTTGAATCCATACAACTTCGTCTTTCTTGAGGTTGCACCAGTCAAAGACCTGTAGGTCATCTAGGGAAGTACCTCCGATTGCGATTCTCCCCGCCACAGTGTAGTAGTAACAATCCATTCCTACCATCCTGCTGGGATCCCTATGTACTCCAAGGTAATAGCGGCCACCGTCCTCTGTTCTTGCGTCTGCGACGATGCTTATCGTCATGCCCCTGCCATTCTTGTAGTCTTTACCGATCTCAATCATTGCCATGTTAGCTCCTTTGAATTAATAGAAAAGCCCAGACTATGCTGGGCTTTGTGAGCAAGAGTGTTACTCTTGCCTGATTCGGATCTTATCACTCGGAACAGCTTGGTAGCGGTCCTCGGCAGCGTGCATGTCGGATGGTAGTTTCTCCATCACCACGAGGTGAACACCTTCCTCCAATTTGGAATGATATACGTACCAGGGCCTCCAGCCCAGGAAGGTATTCACCTCGATCTTCTCCCCCGGTTGGTAGCAGTCCTCCTCGCGGAGGTCAAGTTCAGAGTACAAGTCTGTGTAATATCTCCCGAGAGCCGAGAATTGACATACTCGGTCCACGTCACCGTCGTGGTGAATCAAGGCGGCCACCGTGTAGTATGGATCTTTTACCGAGGTGGATAGGAGGGTGACCTTGCGGCCGTCCCTGGTTACGTACTTCTTATCCATAGAAATCTTGCTCATGTTTTCTCCTTTCAAGAGACTGGGTTGATTCAAGAGAGCGGACTTCTCTCCTGTACTATTCTTATACCAAATGCAAGTGGCGGTATTGAACTTTAAAATCCAGTATGTCGTTTAATGTAAGCTACGCTTTTGGATTCCTCATAGCCAAGAGGAGTGTACCTCAGGAGGACCCTGGGCAGGAGGGTACATCTACTAATCTCTCGATTCGAGCGAGGGTGTACCCATCCTGGTATGAGTACATCGCTGTAGAATGGACTGTACCAGTAGAGTGGGGCGATTGCAGGTTCAATGTGTATCACTCTCCATCAGCAGAGGATAACTACGTACTCGTTAATCCATCTCCTATAGATGGCAATAGCCTTATTGACTATACTGCACAAGACTATAGTAAATTCAGAAACGGGTACTATAAGATTGAAGCAATACTGCTAGAGCATGGTAACGCCAAAATGCAAAGTGCCCCCGTAACTTGGCACGGCATTCGACATAATTGGGTAGAGATACGGGCAAACGAAGTGCAGCGTAGAGAAAACTTTCTACTCAAGAAATTCACAGGTGTAAAGAGTTACCTCTTTAAGAAACGTATGTATGGATTACGTTGCCACAATTGCTGGGACCCTATCAGTGAAACTGTGACAAAAGATCACTGCTTATCCTGTTTTGGTACTAGCTTTGAAGGTGGATATTACCCACCGGTTCCTGTGTTGCTACAATATGAGCCTACTCCAAGTAACCTGATGAAGACTTACTTTGGTAAGTTTGAACCAAATCAGATAGGTGCCTGGACTACGTCTATGCCAGAAGTGTCGCAGGACGATATACTAATACGTACAAATGACTGGAACGTCTACAAAATAGCCCAGGTACAGACTACCGAGTTACAAGCACAGCCTGTTAGGCAAATACTGCAATTAGTGCAATTGTCTAGGCGAGATGTCGAAAATAAGCTAGTACTGAAGAAGCTAGCTGAGTTTCCTGTAGAAATATTACCACCTGAAAGCATCTAATGCAATTCTCACCACTATTAGTAACGTCAAGCATACTAGAGCCGTTGCGGTACTATTTCTCTACATACGGTCAATCAGGCGGTTTCCTATGGGATCCCGATGAGAAAAAGCGCACTCTAGAAATATCTGATATCTATGACTTTAACAAGATCGCGTTTCAGGAAAGGCCTAGGCTGCTTGTTAACAGAGGATCTTATTCTATTAACAAAGTCGGCTTGAGCGACAACCTAGCAGAGGGTATTACTCTCGCAGAGGGGAAGGGTTTAAGAAAAGATACTAATATGCTGATGTACACAGGTACTGCCTCATTAATAATCGAGGCCCGCAATAAGGGTACCTGTGAACTATTAACAGATATGGCCACTCATTTCATAGCCTGGTCTAGGGGTCCTATTTGCGACTCTCAGGGTTTCAAAAATTTTGGAGATACTCTCTCTGTTAGTGCATGTGAGGCAACTCAAGACCAAGATGACTCTACTTTTCAAGTAACAGTCCAGATACCTTACATAAAAGAAGAACATTGGGTCATGAGGGATGACGGTATACTGCTTAAAAACTATATGCTACGGGCGATACGTTAACTTTGGTTTTAGGTCATAGTTTAGGACTTAAAATACTAGCATACTGTCAAATTCACACATGCCTGGCCTAGCCCAGGCTGTTTCTTAGGAGATTAGAATGAGCTATGTTGTGCCTTCGGTTCTCGTTTACCAGCAACTCACCAGTTCGGGTGGTGTAGCTAACGTAACGCCGGACCTGGATGCAGTAATTATCGGCCCCTGCTATAACGTGCTTGAGTACGATAGCAGTACTGCCGCAACCCTGGCCACGACTGCTGGCCTTACCGACGCTGGCGCTGCGTACCAGATCACGGATAACACTATTGTCAATACTGTAAACCTGCCTGGCCAAAAGCTAGGCCAAGTAGTCAGTGAAGGCAGTATCGCTGTTTATCTAAATAACTGTGTTGTACAGACGGTGAGCTCTAAGTTCACACTGGTAGCCAACTCGAATGTCATCACTATTCTTGCAGCTACTGCCTCAGGTACTATTGCAGCAGGTAGCAAGACACTAGCTATCACAGGCGCTAGTGCCTCCTCTGATGCTGCAAAGTTCGCTGTAGGAGATCCGATCTCTGTAGCAGGTGCAGGTGCAGGCGGTGCCCTTCTAACAACCAAAATTACTGCCATCAGCGGGACTACATTTACAGTAGCAGATTCGGCTACTACGGCTGCGACTAGCCAAGCTGTAACAAAGCTAGATGTAAGTAACATCAACTCGGTATCGGCTACTCGGCACGCTAGCAAAGGTGACAAGGTCGTAATTACCTACAATGGTAGTACGTTTACCTCTACGATTATTAGCGCCCCCGAGTCTTCAGCTACTATCACGACGTTAACCCTGTCTGACATCGTCCCTACGGCTGCAGTTGGAGCTCAGCTGGTGTCTATTCGCAAGACTTTTAGCAACCAACTTCTACCTACAACGTATAACGGCAGCACAAACATTGTTACCACGTCGGCCTCTACTCTGGGTAAGATTGCTATCAATCCATTGCCAGCTGTAGTATATGGTACTGTTATCTCTGCATCTGTTAACATTGCCTACAAGGCCCTCAGAAAGGACCTGAGTAGCGTTATACAGGAGATCAACAATGTTGATGAGCTAGAGGGCATCCTGGGCGCTCCGTCTGATAGCAACCCCCTGAGCCTTGGCGTACAGCTGGCTCTGGCAAATACTATCGGTCGCATTTTGGCGATTGCTGTGGACTCTGATGATCTACAGGGCTATCAGGCTGCGCTAGAACTTGCCGAAGGTCGTCGCATCTACGCCGTTGCCCCACTGTCCCAGGACATCTCTGTCATTACAGCTGTCCAGCAGCATGTGCAGCAAATGAGCACTCCTGAGCTAGCCGGCTGGAGAGTAGCTGCTGTTAATTCTGCTATCCCTACAACTCAAACCATTGGCCCCTACAGCTCAACTAACGTAAACGCTAACGGTGGCCTAAACACTGTTACTAATGTCAATGGGGCATACGTACTAACAGTCAGCAATGCCACGTTCCTGAGCGACGGTGTATCCGTGGGGGATATCGTCAATGTGACGGCAGCTACTGGCATCACTGCACCTACTACCATCAAGGTAAAGGCTGTGATGAATAACCAGCAGATTCAGATAGATACTACCAGTACGGCAACAGCTGTTAGCTACTACATCACTCGTAACCTTACCAAGAGCCAACAAGCGGACTACGTCGTTGGTATGTGCTCTACTCTTGGTTCTAACCGAGTTATGTATGTACCTCAATCAGCTGGTGTTACGGTGAATGGTGTCGTAAAGACCCTTCCTGGTTACTACCTATGCTGCACTATTGCAGGTCTTATCAGCGGGCTGCCTGTTCAGCAATCGTTGACCAATATTGGCTTAGCTGGTATCTCCGATCTAAAGCTTAGTAACTTCTACTTCACACGTGCGCAGCTTGGAAGCATGGCTGCTGCTGGTGCATGCCTGGTTGTTCAAGAGTCTCAAGGATCTATTCCGTATATCCGTCATAGCCTGACAACCGACATGACTACGCTGTACTTCCGTGAAATCCAGCAAGTCAAGAATTGGGATTACCTGTCTTATTTCTTCCATGACATCCTCAAGGGATTTATTGGTAGGTATAACATTACACCCGATACACTGCGTATCCTTGGTCAGACTATTACCGCTGGTGGTAGACTGTTGCAAGGCAAGACTCTTCCGAGATTGGGTGCCCCTCTTATGGACTTCAGCATCAAGACTCTGAAGCAGGACCCTGACAATAAGGACAGCGTGATTGTTGAGATGCCGATCCAAATGGCAACTGTTCTTAACTACGTGAACATGTATCTGATTGTGTGATACTAGTAGGGTACTTATGTACCCTACTTTCGCACTTCAAAACTAATTAGGAACCAAAATGGCCCTTACAGACAACACAAATGACAAGCTGCCTACCAACTCTACCTCGGGGTTCTCTCCGAACTGGGATTGGAAGGGTACTTATGTAAATACTCTAGCCCAAGACGGATTAGAGAGATTTTCACAGTATTCGGCTACTCCGGATACCACGCTGCTGTACGCTTCTAGCGCTCGTTTCACCAGCATTAATCCCGAGACACTCATCCCTATCGGGCTCGCCGATAATATCCAGATGAGCTCCAATCCTACCTTGGCTAGACTGTTTGAGGTCGGTAGCAATCGTAGCTTCTTCACGCGTGGCAAGACTATTAACTCTATCACCATGAGTCGTATGCTAGCTGACCAGGCTAATATTCTTGAAGCCCTAAGTCAAACTGCCTACCGACCAGAGATAAATACGGCTAACCAAAGTGGCGCAGGTGCTGACAGCCCTAACCCAGCTATCAAGATGAATATCGATAGCGAGTACTTTAATGTACCCTTCGGCCTTCTTATGATTTTTAAGACACGTGGTGGTGGCGATGGTGGTAGCGGAAAGCAGCTCTCCGCCCTATACTTAGAATATTGTATGTTTGCCAACTACAGCTTTGCTATTGCTAGCCAGTCTCCTGTCATTCAGGAAAACGTGGCTATCGAATTTGACCGCATTGTCCCAGTGAGCCTAGGCTAAAAATAGGAGCGCATAGCTAGGTTAAACCTAGCCTTAGACCCCGCCTAGCATAGCTGTGGCGGGGTTTTTATTTATTACGTCGGGCTAAACTCGACAGAGGCCATAGGAAGCCCTACAAGACTCTGTAGCTATGTCGTAGTAGGGTAGGGTCAACAGGTACTGCAAAACGTCTCCTAGGCCCTTTAAATCGCTTTTAAGGGTATTCTATAAATGGGTATGTTCTCAAATCAAACTTCTCCTGTTAACAGTATTGACGAGGGTACTGTAATGCAGGTAGATGCTATAAGAGAGGTGTGCCGTGTCGTAACAACGAGAGGGCAAAAGCTAGACTCTGTTCATTGGCTAAGGCCATACGGTGGAAATGATAGGCAAGGGGATTTTTTTACCCCACGTCTAGGTGACAGGGTTATGCTGAACCATGGACTTGGATATCCTGTTATCGTAGGCTTCCTGCCTAGGCCACAAAATGGCGATCAAAGCTACCCAATAGACCTAGACTCTGGTCAAAGACTTGTAGACACAGGGACATATGCGTCTGCTATGGGCTCTCTTACGGCGAATGCTAGCAAGCCTGGTGATTCACTACTAGGTGATCGTCTTGTGACATCACAAGGTGGTGGTCTACTAGGCCTACTACGTGCGGGCAGCGTAATACTGCGTAGTAGCAAGGCCTCTGAAATCTTCATGAGTCGATTGCAGGACTTGGTACGTATAGTCAGTAGAAACTTTGAGCACTTTACTGACCTCAGCACTAACGTGTACAGGAACGTACAAGGTAGGGTGTACAGATACTACGGGCTCTCCCAAGGGTACGATAAGACATCACAAGGTACTTTTAATTATCGTCAATACCATGGTGACGTAGCACTAGCAGAACAGGTGAAGGATGGATATTCGAATCTTCCCGGTACTTTGGCCGCCACTAGTACCGTTATATTCAAGGAACAGGTAGTGACTGACTCAGAATCAGATCGCATGACAAGGACCTTGAACTTGGATGGCTTTGAGGAAGTTAAGGTAACAGGGGACTCTAGCTTTACTCACAGTCTCATGACTGATGGTCAGGTTCTGCTAACTTTCAATGATGAGAATAAGGTTCTCATAAATGAAACAGGTATTGATGTACTGCACCGCGACGGGCACAAGATAGAGGTACACCCTGATGGTATTACGTTAACACATAGCAGCGGCCATATAGCGCAGCTAAAAAGTGCTGAGATATCCCTCATACACTCTGATGGTGCAGAAGTGAAGCTCGATTCTTCTGGTGTATATAACACTTTCTCTGGGCACTTCTGCAACGTCACTTCTGGAGGGGTTCAACTAGGCTAAAAAAGA
>OGVN01000047.1_pt1 | contig 13441 bp, 33 predicted proteins | sample 1575751 | NCBI WGS metagenome assembly OGVN01 (sample SAMN07581530, study PRJEB24739) | freshwater metagenome | place: Singapore | collected 2015-01 | reverse complement strand
TTTTTTTTTTTCAAGCAGAAGACGGCATACGAGATGCGCATTAGTGACTGGAGTTCAGACGTGTGCTCTTCCGATCTGTTTCCCAGTCACGATAGGCGAGCCCTATCTCCTACTTTTAGTATTACTTTGGGCTTGTTTTCTTCTTCTATTTTAGCTTTTATTTTCTTTTCTTTTTTGACCACCCGAATTTCTTCCACAATCACTTTAACTTCTTCGGCTACTTTTTTCTGGATGAACGGGACTCTATATTTTAGCACGCTTATGGGTGTGCTAAAATATAGGCACAGTCCCTAAACTGTGCTATATTGTCTTGTTACTGTTGGGCGACGGCCCGCAGGTCTTGAATATCCGCATACGAAGTCCACCATCACTCGTATGTTTTACCTATATGTGTTGCTTTTTACACAATCATATAGCGCGCCGGTGCACTGCTAACCACTAGGGAATGTGGCAACAAGTGTCGCGGGACTTATTATAGTGTTTGTTTATATACTCGGATTGCGTCAGCGTCGAGACTAGCATAAGTACGAAACTTGTCACGTCCAACTTGGTCGTAAAACTTGCTGGCCATGGTTTCTAGCTGCTCAAGTTGGTCAATGGTAATAAGTGAACACTTGATATACCGTGACATAAAAGCATCAATTAAAAACTCTTTTGTATAGCCTGCCATGTTTTCTCCAAATCAGCCTATATTATATCAACTTTCGATGATCTCGTCAAGACTCAAAATTCGGATTGTAGTGTCGCCGCGCTGTTCAGCCTGCTCTAGCCAGCGATTGAGGATACCCTGCATCAGCCCACTCATGTGATAGTTGTTGGGATGACAGCGGTATGTGCTACCACTATACCCATCAAACTCCCACCAGCCATCTACTTTGCGAACTTTAGTAATTCCACTATTAAGTTTCCAGCTATTGCTTCCGGCAAAACCACCGTACCAGCCACCAAAGACTTTGCGTATAGGCTTTTCCAAATTAGGGGCGTCAAATTCTAAAACTACCCAAACATCTGGTGTGTATGTGCTCATATAATTTCTCCAAAACAGCCATTATTATAGCTGATTCAGACAAACCAATCAAGTTTGAATTTATTGGCCCGCCTGGCAGGAATCGAACCCACATCTAAGGGTGTAGAAGACCCTTGTCTTATCCGTTAGACCACAGGCGGAATATATTACATTGTTACAGGACCATAAGGCTTGAAGAGCTCTTCTTCAAAGAACTGCTGCAGTTGAGGGTCCATGTATTCAAAATTATCTGGAATGTTAAGTACAATCTGCTTGCGCTCAATCTGTTCCAGCAAGTCCTTATGGCCAAGGAAGTTATCCTCTAGTTGCCACAGGTTTTCTTTGTTAACAAAGATGATTTTGTGTGCCCAGTTAATTAGATTAGCTGAACACGGAATTAGTGCGTAGTTGAAGTTTGAACCACAGCTACGAGCATTGATACCATACTTAGCAGCCATAGTAGCTCCAGTAGGGCTACGAAGCAGACCTGCGCTACAAACAAATAGCCAGCGTTCTGCATCTCCCTGATAACTGTTGTTATAAGGTGCGTTAGTTCTGAAAATGTCGGCATTTTTTGTACCTTCGCTGAATTCGTGTCGTGTCATTTTATTCGTATTTAAGTAGCTGTTACTGTAAGGCATATTTTCGCAGGGCTTGAGATGCCAAGTTTTTCTGTTTTGATTCACACATTATATCAGCATGGGGACTAAAAGTCAAGGCCCAGTCGTTACACGCTTGATTCCAGTAGTAATCGCTGTGAGCACGAAGCTTAGCGGCGGTAAAACCTAGTGCTTTGAGCTGTTTGAGATCTGGTTTGACAAGCGGATCATGGTCAACAAGGCAATCTTCGCGGCTAACACTGTAATGAATAACAGGACGTACACCACGCCAACTATCAATTACACGCTGAAAACGTGAGTCGCTGGGCTCGATATATTCACCGCTGTGAATCCAGTGATGATGAATGTCTAAAACAAGTGCACAAGTATCGACAAGTTCAAGACTAGCGTCAAGACCCCAGGTGAACTCTGCATTTTCGATGGTAAGCGTATTACGTGCTTCGGGTGAGAGTTTACGCATTGCGGACTTGATACCATCAGGACCAAGCTTACCGCCGATATGTACATTACATTTAAAGTCTTGAAACTGTTTGCCGTAACCCATGTAGCGAATAAGGTCGCAATGATACTCGAACTCTAGGATCGAATTTTCAACAACTTGAGGATTCTCACTAGCAAGTACACAGAACTGACCTGGATGGAAACTGAGACGCACATCGTGTTGGCGAGCAGCATTGCCGATTTTAGCAAAACGCGCTTCAAGCTCGCGGACTGTAGCAGGCTCAAAGTAGAACCACATCCAGTCGTCGTGTGTGTAAGCAGGTAGCAAGTCGCTACTAATACGAAGCATACGTGCTTCAGGTGGCTGCTTAGCTAGCCACATTACCTGATCGTACACTGCGTTAGTATTCTTGATTAGAATAGACCACAGACGCTCAACCGCCTTATCACGAGGCTGATTGTTAAGCCAAGTAATAGTCGTGGTACCGGTGTTTAGGCCGGACCACGCCTTATCGTGAGATTCATTGACTTTGCAAGCAAAGCCGATGCGATTAATGGATTGATTAAAAGTATTCATAGCCATTATTATATCAAAATATCTCACGCAAATCAAATGTAAATTTATCGTCCTACTAAGCTAAAACATAGTTTACATACTGGAAAATCATCTTCATCGTGTTTGTGGTCTATGCCCCAAATTCCACAATGAGAACATTCCTCTATATGTTGCTCTAGTTCGTAGTCGTCTACATCATCAATATCTATTTCTAGTTCTTCGCACGCTTCTCCAAGGGTTTTACGTGTTTTATTAAGATACTGAGATAGTCTTCGGTACTGGTTTGTATCGGTCATCTAATTCAGGATGAGTTTTTTCAAACTCAAGTAAAAACATAATGCAGCACGCAGCGTGTGCAAGATGGCTCAATCCAGACTCTGGGTCTTTATCTTCTCCATCATTGAACGCTGTCAGGTGCCGCATTGCTGCAGCTAAGGGTCGAGACCATGTAAACCCTTTACGCCAGTTATGTTCAGCGTACTTTTGTGCACCAAACTTCAATACTGCGGCGGTCTGGTTCAGGGCCTCGGTTGAAAGTAAATTAAGTGGTAGTTTATCTTGATCGAATTTTAAAGCATAAGCAGCATCTGCTTCTTTAATCTTTTGTTCTAGTTGCGTTTTAATTGTATCAATAGTTTCTTGTGGGATTTGTACATTGTCCGGAATTGGTTTAGCACCAAATACTGTGATATGATCAATTTCGTCTTGTTTAGGCATTTTTAGTCTTAGTTTGTTGTGAAAAGTTTTTATCTAACAAGGCACATACTTTTTCGTGGCTTGTTACATCAATATCTCTAATAGGCTGTAGGCCTTTGCGTTTACAGTACACTAAATACTGTTCCCAGCCTATTAATTTAATATATTCGCTAAATGTCATAGTGACTTTGATAATATAGATTCGTCAATTATATCAAATAAGCAAATACAACACAACGGAAAAATTTTTGTGGTTTTGGCGCCGTGCCACACTAAATTTTTGACTTGCCGGACAGCACCCAAAGTGCTATAATGAATGTTAACTAAGACTTTAACCATGGACGTTAACATTTTAATCCAACAACTCCAGGCCGGCGAGGCTATTACAAGAACTGCGCCTGAGGGTCAACTTTACGTAGAGCGAGTACCTCCAACAAGTACAGCTCTTCACGCAGCACGCGCACTTCAACAATTAGTACAGCTACATGAAGGCAATATGCGTGTTATTGAACAACTAACAAAAGATAATCAGGCTTTACATGAGCAAATACAACTTATACAAAGCAATAACTCTAGCGGGCAGACTAGCTGAACGTGCAATTAAGCATCCTGTTTCCATTGAAGAAATGGAAGCCCTAGACGTTATCTTAGAACTGATTAGTAAAATTAAGGAATATGAAAATGCAGAACAGGTCGTCAAAAAAGCACCTGATGTTTCTAGCATTAGCATTTCTACTCGCGACAACACCATTCCGTGTTGGGGTGGTATCAACCCAATCTCCGCAACCTATACCACATCAAATCTCGGATACCCAAAAAGCTCGTGAGCTACAATGCTTAGCTAAGAATATTTACTTTGAAAGTCGTGGAGAGCCTTTTCACGGAAAAATTGCTGTTGCACAAGTTACGCTTAATCGTGTACAACATGATACTAACTTTAAGTCTACCATTTGTGGAGTAGTTTATGAAAATAAACAATTCTCGTGGACAGATTCCAAACCAACAGTAAAAGATAAACAAGCCTGGCAAGAAGCATTAGTAATTGCTAATGCAGTTGTTGCTGGTACTCTTAGAATCCCTGACTTTAACGCACTATACTTCCACACCAAGCAAGTTAAACCTGTTTGGAGAAAAACTAAAAAGATAGTACGAGTAATAGGTAATCATATATTTTACGCATAAGGCAGTACAGCTTAAATAGGCTTGCTGCCTTTTTGTTTGTGTGTTATAATATAAGATTATTACGAGAATTAAAAATGAAAATCCGCCTACTTTCCGACCTTCATACGGAGTTTAGACTTCCGTATAAAACTGCTAAATTCGCCGAATATCGTGGCGAAGATGTGCTTGTGCTCGCTGGTGATATTGCTAGTGGCTCTACTAATACAATGAACGTTATCAAGTTCTTTCTAGATCAGGGTTTTCCTAAAGTTATTTACGTGCCTGGTAACCATGAATACTACGGCACTGGCTTTGATGACTTCAATGATAAAATGTCTGATAAGTGTTATAATACTCGTGGAGCCTATTACCTTAATCCTGATGCGGTTGTAATTGACGGTGTTAAGTTTATTGGAGCTACCTTGTGGACTAACTTCGCAGATAATCCCTTTAGCCAAAGTGCTGCCAAGCGTGGTATCAACGACTTTCGCGTGATTCGCGACTTTGATGTTAATCGTTGCGCTAAAACTTACTACAAGCATCTTGATTTCATCAAGCAAGCATACGAAGAACGCGGACCTAATAAAGTTGTAGTTATCACACACTTCTTACCAGCACGTGAGTGCATTGCACCACGTTTTCGTGGACCGGATCTAATCAATGACTACTTTGCTAATAACCTTGGTGAGTATATCAGCACTATGTCTGACACTACTTGGCTTTTTGGCCATACACACGATGCTACAGATATTATGCTTGGTGATACTCGTGTGATTGCTAACCCTCATGGCTACTATACCGCACTAAATGACGGCATTGGCTTTGATCCCTACAAGACCATTGAAGTATGAAAAGCTATAATGAAATTCGTGATACTTGCTTGCTAGCAGGCTATAGCTACAAACTGGCGGCCGGTGCCGGTTTGTGGGTCGAACATTACGTAGACGAACAACGAGAGTACTTTGCCCTATTCGGTGAGCACTCAGACTCATTACTACCCCTAACTATTACCTACTTAAATCTAGAATGAATTATAAAGACACAATTAAAGCCAGAGTAATTGCTGATTCCGTTACGCCTAATGGTGAGCGCATGACTACTATGGAAATTGAGTATCCTCGGTTTATCCTAGCTGAACTTAATACTCACCGTATGCTGAGTAAGAATAGTGCGTCAAGTCGTGCTATTCCAGTCAAGGCTATGCACGAACAAATTAAGGCTGCACCTGCGGGCCCTGTGTTCTGGGGCAAGAATCAGCCTGGTATGCAGGCCAAAGAGCAACTTATTGAAAACGATCTAGAAGATGCCAAGTTTATCTGGCAACGTGCTATGCAGGATGCCCTACACTGGGCGTGGGCACTATCAGATCGTGTTGGCTTGCACAAACAAATTGCTAACCGTGTGACCGAACCGTGGATGACTATGAAAACGGTTATTAGTGGCACAGAGTGGGCAAATCTTTACTATCTACGAGACCACCCAGATGCACAGCCAGAGTTTGCGGAACTGGCACATAAAATGCACGTGGCTCACCAAAATTCAACACCGCAACTACTCTATCCAGGAGAGTGGCATGTACCCTATGTTAACACCTATAGAAGCCTTATTAATAACGAGCTTCTTTATTCTGACGGTAAAGGCGATGACCTTACTGCTGAAGAAGCACGTATTATCAGCGCTAGCTGTTGTGCTCAAGTGTCGTATCGTAAGAACGACGATACACTGGAAAAGGCTCAGAAAATCTTCGATCAACTGATCAAATCTAAGCCAGCACACGCTTCACCAGTTGAACATCAAGCTACTCCAATGTATGAAAGTTATTACGAAACATGGTACGATGATCCACAGCATCTACAGCAGTTCGGTGTAACACACATGGACAGTAAACTACAGCTGTGGAGCGGCAACCTGCGTGGATGGGTTCAGCATCGTAAACTTATTGCAGATGAAGCGGTTTGGGGTCAGGTATAATATGAATGTAGTACTGTACACTAATGATTTTGAGCCCATTACTGTTCTTGACTTACCCCTTTGGTTACTAGAACAAATGGAAAAGGTTGGTTATGTTCGTGTAGCAGTACAAGAGCCACTTATCAACACACTTAGTGATCTAGAAAAAGATCCTAGTATCATACACACTCCTAAAGTTGTGCATATTCGTTGTGAAAAATTAAGGTGGCGTGACGGTACTACAAAGCCTATTCTTATCACACCAGATGAAGAACTAGCGCTAATGCTTAAGCCTGAGTGGCTACCTGGTCAACGTCAGGCAGTACAAAGTATGCGCGGTACAATTCGCTTTTTAACAGATCAGCTTGTTAAAGCAATGCGAAAAAATTAATTTGAACGCACGGTCAATCTCGGCTATAATATTTATATTATTGAGGATTGACTATGTATTATTGCGTTTGCTGTTCAAATGACGTACTTCCAGCCCGCTGGCGGCTTGGCTTTCACACTTGCTTGCAGTGTGGTGAGAAACAAGCTCGTGAGTTCAAACACTGCATTGTTCCACTTGCTAAAAGCAACTACCAGCCCGTTACTGACCTCAACACTCTTAAACAACTAAACAAATATGCCAAAAACTAATTATAGCCTAGATCGTGAATTTATCAAGTGGTTTTATGAAGATGAGTGGCCCGATGCACTAAACAATCGTGCTACTATTATGCGACGTACTCCACAGCCTAACGTAGAGCAGCGCGACTATTGGATGCGGCTTGCCTTCAAAGCAGGGGCTAAGTCGGTAGCCGGTGAAACTCTTTGTATTCTTGGCGATTGGGCTACTGCTTGCAGCGGGCTAGATCCGGAACTTACCTGCCCTGACGAAGTATATGACCGTGCTCAAGAAAACTTGGACTACTATTATAAGCAGCTGGAGTTATTTAAGTGAAGAAGTTTATTAACCCATTTCAGCCGCATATTGCAGAGCTCATAAGTGGTAAGTATGTAGTTCGTCGCTGGGCACTTGGCTGGCAGTATTACGACAACAATAAGATAGGTCGTAAAGAAGAACATTGGTGGAACGGATTCACACGCACTTCTGCACAATATTACGAAGTCGATACTTTCCGAGAAGCTGAATTGCTTATGGAAATGATTGCTCTGCGTAAACAAATAAAATCTCGTCGTGCAGTAAAGGTTTGGCAATGACGTACAAAGAAATGTTAGATAAACTGCGTGAGCTTGAACAACGTATTGCCTACATTGAACAACAGCAACGTGCTATGCAGTGGCCTAATACAACCAAGCAGTGGCCACGAGGTTGCAGCGTCTGCGGCTTAGGGTCTGATGGCAGATCAATGGGTTATGTTTGCAATCGTACCGACTGCCCTACTGCAATAACTTGTAACCTACAGGATGTATTCAAATGAAAGTTAAAATTGGGCCGTACTTGAACTGGTGGGGACCTTATCAGATTGCTAATCTCTTGCTAGGTAACCCAGATAAAAATCGCTGGAATCCAAATCATGAACCTGGCTGGCGTGAACGTACTGCAGATCGTCTTGGTGATTGGCTTGCTAAAACTTGGGTTGCGGACTTATGCCAGTGGGTTCACGACAAGCGTGAGCGTCAAGTCTATGTAAAGATTGACAACTACGATGTGTGGAACATGGACGATACACTGCGCCACATCATTGGGCCAATGTTCGTTCGTCTAAAAGAAGTCAAACAGGGTAGCGGCTTTATTGATGACGAAGACGTTCCAGACGAGCTGAAGTCCACAGCACCAGGTGCTCGTGATGGTTGTGAGGCCTGGGACAGTGACCACAACTTGCATAAGCGCTACGACTGGTTGCTAGACGAAATGATCTGGGCATTTAATACAGACCATGAAGAAGTCAAGAGTGCTTTCTACGATCACAGTGCTGTTGACAAAGCAGAGGGAATCAGCGAGCAGATAAAGAAAATCAAAGTTGATTGGGAAGCAGTAAAGGCTTACGATCAGCGACTGCATAAAGCATACTGCTTGTTCGGCAAATACTATCAAACTTTTTGGGATTAATTATGTGGATTTTAGTGCTAGCAGGACTTGTTGCCGTTTGGGCAGCTTGGACTGCATACGAAGTTAATAAAGCTGGAGGCTATCCTCCTTATCAAGATAGCACTGTGCAGTGTAACCAAAACTGCCGTCAAGGTCGAGACTGTGATTGCTATCAGCGCAGTTGTGATATGACTGTGCAAGAGTATGATAGCTGGCCTTTTCCTAGGAGCAAACCTTGAAAGCTTGGTTTATTCGTAATCAGTATGCACTTGCCGCATTTGCACTTGTAATTAGTGTGTGGCTTGTGCTATGCACCTTTGTTCCTACAAAATTCCTAGACCTTTTTGCCTACTGGGCACTTGGATACTACTTCCTTGGTGACGTAGTCGTACCTTGGGTGGAAGCTCGTCTAGAAAAATACTTTAAATGAAAACTGTTGAATTAACGCTACAATTTGTTGTGCCTGATAACAGCAACCCAGAAGAATGGGTTGTTGACGGCATTTACCAAGTCCTTGAACGGGATGAAATGCTGGTAGGCTACTGGAGCGTAGAAAAACCCGGAGATTGTCGTGACACTTGACCGACTACTAGAATCTTATGATATTGAACAAAATGAGTCGGAACAGATCAAAGTCTGGCTACGCATGGAAGTGGCTAAAATGGTATCTGAAGCTGATTGTCGTCATCTTATTTATACTACTTTTGATCAAAGCCTGGCTGCTGGTGTAAAGAACGCTATTAGTCGTCATATCTTCAAGGAGTGGAATCTTGATTAAACCTGGTACTGTTTGTATGATTCGTGGCGTACCTAAGAATTCTATATACGAGGCAAACGGCCGCATTGTTACTGTGGTTAGATATATTGGCGACTTGCTAGACCACAAAGATGTGCACGAATTTACGCCGCCTGTTGTTGGGGCAGATAAGCATGAGTATAGCAAATGTAAACAACAATGGCTACACCCACTTGATCCTTGCGAAGACGATATGGCTCGTGAAACACTAGAGCGTCTTGACGATCAGATTCGTGAGACGTTTATTAATACCGTAGTGGAGAATGTATAATGGGACCAGGAGATCGCGTAAAGTTTGATATTATTCCTGGCTGGCAATTAGGTATTTACTTCCTACGTTGGCCTTATACCTATACTATAGGCATCAATTTACTGAAGTTTAGGGTAGAGCTTGGTTTAGGGTCAGCATATACAGATCCTGATTACAAGCACTAACAGGGCATTCAGGCGAAAAATAATTCGCTTGAGTGCCCTTCTTTTTTTGCCGTATAATATAGTCTATGAAAACAGTAAAATATAAACACCACAACCTAGCACAAAATAGCGAGGCTTACCAGCTTTATGAAACTTGGAAAAAGACTGGTGATGCTTTTTATCAGAAGAAATTGGACGCTCACCTTCGTGAAGTAGACCGCAAGTACAAGGAGCTGCACTGTGATTGAAATTACCATTAAATGTGAAACACTAGAAGAGGCACGTATTTATACCAATGCCATCAACTACCTTAGCTTACTCCAGGACTTGCGAGCCAATCTTCGTGATGCTCGCAAGCACGGTACTGATGCAGATGTACTGCGTGTAGTTGAGAACTTTATTCCTGATATTGCACAAGCCTGTGACCACAGTGAAGGAGCTTACTAATGAAGCAAACACATCAAATTGCGTATAACTATGCTATGGCTTGCAAAAAGCAAGAAGCAGCAGAACAACAAATTAACCAAGCTTTTGCCAGTTTAGGAGCAGATAATCAGATTTTTGATTTAGCTGGCCCACTTAAAGAAGCCTACACTGATCTTGTTGCTAGAACTATTGGCCCTGAGTTGAGTGATTGGCTAAGCTGGTGGATGTATGAAACCGAATACGGTTCCGAGAATATGGAATTTATTATAAACGGTGTAAAATACAATCCACAAGATATGACACTTTATCGTTTCTTGGAGCTTGTCGATGCGAGTAATTAAATTCAAAATTGACGCAGGCCATAATCTAATTGACACTGGTACTTATCTAGAACCCACTTGGATTGAGTGGCAAGGTGACGGCTTCGTGGTTTGGTGTAAAGAGTTCACTAGCATGGGCAACTGGAATAAGCCTCTAGAACTGTTCTTGGCCATGACAGGTGAACAAATTCCTGATAGCTATGCTTATATTGGCACAGCTACCGACCCTGAACGCACCTTTGTTGTGCATCTTTTCCAAGCACCATGAGTATTCAAAAACTAAAAATGCTGCGCGACAAAGCGTGGATTCCAACACCGCTAGGCGATAAGTTCTCACTGCACTTTGACGACACACTGTATCTCAAATTAGTTGCACAACATATTCTAGACGAGGTTGCAGGCTATAGCTGCACTGGAGGCGATGACAGCGATCAGTATATTGCAGGATATGCTGACGGCTACCACAGCGCAGTAAAGTCTATTGTAAGAGATTTGCGAGAACGCTATGAAATTGAACGAACTTCAGAAAGCGTATGACGATAGGTTTGACGAGATTCAACATCTGTTACGGTACATTAAGCACGCTGAGCATAACTATCTAGACGTAGAATTTGTAGACAGTTTTCTACAAGAGTTTCAAGCTAGTGGTAAGATTCAGCTATCAGTAGCACACGCAGCTAGAGAATGGGATCTATGAAACACGTTGTACTAACACCAAGAGGTACTACTTATCTCACAGTTTACGTAGAGGATAAGCAGCTACTTCTAAAGCTACCAAGTGGCTATACTATGCACTTAGACGCTAAGGTAATACCACAATTACTAGGTATTCTACACGAGATTGAAAAAGAGATTGAGTAACCTCAAGGGGACTAAGGCCATTATTTATTGGCTTGAGTCCCCTTTTGTTTTTGTGATATAATATTTATATTGAATTGAGGAATACCACAATGGATAAACTTATTGGCAAAGCACTAGACAAAGCTGTACCTTATACTTGGCACCACTTAAATCGTGTGCAAGTAGATGACGTTATGCGTGAGTTCGCTAAACTGGTTGCACAAGAATGTATTGACATTGTAGCTCGTGAAGCTAACACATATGAAGCGCCCACTTGGGCTTTTGAAATTTGCAATGATATTGCTGAAACTTTTGGAATTGACGAATGAAATGTTTTGAATGTGACAAACCCGCAACTCTTGTTAATCATACACAGTTTGCTGGCACTCACTACTGGTGTGATCAATGTGTTCCACCCGATGATAAAGCCGACTGCACACCTCTAGAATCATCAAAACACGTAGTACTCAACCCAGCCAACCTCACAGTTAAATTCACAGATTCTGGTGGAGGTTTTACCAACAGGCCTACCAACTACCATTGTGAAATGTACTATCATGATGAGAATGGTCACTACAGAACCGAAGCCAATGAACGCTCAGCACACCGTGCAAAAATGACAGCACTCAATGACATGGAAACACTAGTAAAAATGCGAGCAGAAGACAAGTACCAAACAGCCCCACTAGCCACACAACCACCTAACCCTTACACCAACGACCGAGTACAGTACCTGCTAGATAAACTGCAAGAGGAAGCAGCTGAAGTTATCCAAGCTGTGAGCAAGATTCGACGATTTGGGCCACATAACCATCATCCACAAAGGTCCGAGACTAACCTCCAGGAACTCACTGGAGAACTAGAAGATTTCCAGGCTATTGTTTGGGCACTAGAAGAAATTAAATATCTTGACCCTAAGCCGTCGACAACTAGCACTATCAAGAAATATCAGACGCTTATCTCCTGATATAAATTTACGCTTGCTTTTCACTTATCAAGTGTGCTATAATTTAGTTATTACTGATGAGGTGATAAGCTAGAGTGATTTTTATGAATTGCCTAAAATGTGGAAATAATACTGACCGGAGCCCCGCCGGAGATAGTCAGTGTTAGATTTCGCAAGTTTAGGGTCAATTGCATAAAAATAACACTCGATAGCAGATGCTTGGATGCCCAAACTATTTTAAAAATTTAAACTACAAATGCTAATAAAGAAACAAGATATTAAAGCATTACCACTGCAACATATTGCACACTTGGAAATTGAAGAAGTCGCGGAGTGGTGTAAACAAGAGAAATTCGCCCACTTCTCCACCTGGACTCTAGCTCAAATGCTTGCCCACTTTGGTAGTTGGACCCTAGCTCGTACAGCTGAGGGTCGCATTGACGTTTTAGAAACCCTAAAGCGCAACATCCAAGACGATTGGGGCAGAGGCTTATGGAAGCTTACCAGAATTAAACGCAGCTTGCTTATGCCAAAACAAATTGCACAAGCTGAGTATGGTTCGTTTACACCACTAATCCTAGCTGGACTTAAAAAGATGCAAGGTGTTAGTTACGAGAGCTGGAGAGGTAGTGACAGGCTTAGTTTAATCATGGAGCATGAGCTTTATGAAGCAGTAGTCCTAGAAGACTACAGTTTCTGCAGTTTAGGGTCAGAGAAGTTATTGGAGCTTCGTGAGCAAGGTTTGGTTACGCAGAGCGGTCCAACTAAGGGTAAAGTCAAGCCAGCAGAATCCACTTGGGCACTAGCAGGTCTTCAAGGTACTGAATTGGATGGGCTGCCAAAATGGACACAAACAATGGTTACTCAATGCTGGTTAGCACACCCAAAGCACAGATCACAGTACATGATTCTAGACCCTAGTAATTGGGATAATGTGCCACAGCCACTGATTAGTACTGAAATTTTTCAAAAGCCTGAACCACTGGTTGTAGCTAAAAAAGCCAAGCCCGCAGAAGATTTACCATTTTAAACAACATGAAATACACAAAAGAAGTCACAGACAAATTGATTCAAGACTACAAGGCAGGAATCTCAGTTGCAGACCTGGCTTTGGAGCTAGATGTACCAGAACGCAGTATTATTGCTAAATTGTCGTCTCTGGGCGTCTACCAGAAAAAACAATACCTCAACAAGCGTGGTGAGCTACCGGTGAAAAAATCGGAGCACATTGAAC
>OGVN01000046.1_pt1 | contig 13547 bp, 26 predicted proteins | sample 1575751 | NCBI WGS metagenome assembly OGVN01 (sample SAMN07581530, study PRJEB24739) | freshwater metagenome | place: Singapore | collected 2015-01 | reverse complement strand
GTTTCCCAGTCACGATATTACGTAATCAGACTTTTGAATATAAATCTTTCGTTTGTCTCGGTCTTGAAGTAGTCCGCCCGAAACAGTGTAGGTTGCCTGTGAGTTGCCCAACGTCTTGATGGTTGCCTGTGAGTTGCCCAACGTCTCAATGGTTGCCTGTGAGTTGCTCAACGTCTTGATGGTTGCCTGTGAGTTGCCCAACGTCTCAATGGTTGCCTGTGAGTTGCCCAACGTCTTGATGGTTGCCTGTGAGTTGCCCAACGTCTTGATGGTTGCCTGTGAGTTGCCCAACGTCTCAATGGTTGCCTGTGAGTTGCTCAACGTCTTGATGGTTGCCTGTGAGTTGCCCAACGTCAATATAGATATGTCTTCTTTAGCCTCTAATTTGTGGTTTCCAGAGGTATAAATACAATTCTCGTTGAGAACACTTGCATCAAACCATTTTTCAAGCAAATCCACAGAAATAACGCTATTATTTAAGCACCAATTAGCATTACTTTTTACCACCGCCAGCAATTCGGCTGGGGTTTCGCTTTTGTATGCTTTTTTATATTCGTCGCCGCAAGCATTAGCAACTTTGGCAAACTCTAAAAGCTCCCTTTTTGCGTCTTGAAATTCCATTTTATTAGTTAGTTAATTTGTTACACCCCTGTATGATTCTGGACTTCGGGAGTAAATTTTACAAATAACCCACGTTCGCAATGTCTGTTAAAATCGTCACTAAGAAGGATAATCTTAACACTTTCGGCGCAACTAAAAAGCGTGGTAATGGCAGGGATTCTGCCTACTGATTCTTGCTGAGATACAACCACGAAAACGCGACCTTTACTGTCTTTATAGTACATTTTGGTAATGATTAATTAGTGTTTTAAATTCTTCAAAACTCCGTACAATGTGGTAAGGAAAACCGTGAGAGACAACGACCGATTGAAAGGCTTTTTGCGCCTTACTTTGCGTGCCATTTACGGTCTTCATCTCAATAAACACGGTGCGGCCATTGATATTGTACTCCATGTCCGCAACTCCTTGCACTACGCCAATGGCCTTGTTTAGACTACCTTTGATAGCGTTTTCGGAGTTATTGTTGTTTGCATGAAGTAACCCGCGTTCGTTGGGGTACGTGTTCCAGTGCCATTGAAAACACATAGCCTGTAACGCGGATTCACTTATGTTGCTGCTACCTGTCATTAGCCTGAACAATTAATGCACTCGCCTGAATCGTCTCGAACGTTGCGCTCAAATTCGCCAAGTGCTTCCTTGATTGATAGTATCTCGTCTTCTAATTCACAACGATCAAACAGCGACAAGTCGCCCGTCAAAAGTTTCTCCTCAAAACTTCTTAATTGAAGTCTCATTTCGGATGCTTGTATTAATGTTAGTTGGCTCATGGTTTTTTAGTTAAAATGGTAAGTCTCCTTCTTCTTCTTCCTGTACAGGGGTTGCTTGCGTGCTTCGTGGTGCGCTTTCACCACTAGCACGGCTTCCAAGTAGTTTTAGCTCGTTAATGGCAATCTTTAAGGTAGTGCGCTCTTTGCCCTCTTTGTCCGTCCAATTCTCTAACTCGATTCGCCCATCTATATACACTTGAGTTCCCTTAGTTACGTACTTCTCGACAATATCGGCGGTCTTTTCCCATGCTTCACATTTTGTCCAGATAGTCACGGCATTGCCTCCAGTGCCTTGCGTGCTTGCAACGCTAAATGTCGCAATTTTCTTGTTTGTTTTCGTGTAACGAACTTCGGGGGCTTTGCCCACGTTACCGATTAGGAATCCTTTAAGCATTTTCGTTGGGGGTTTTAATACGCTCTGAATGAATATACGCTACTTGTTGATAACTGATTTTTTGACCTGACACGTCAAACGTTTGACTTACTGAGTCCCAATAAAATGGCCGCCAAGGTGAGTCGGCAAAGATTTTTACAAAGTAGTAGCCACTACTACGCTTGAAGGTGTTTGGGACAAAGTAACCGCTTTTTGGGGTTTCTTCCATGATTTTTTTTGTTTTGGGTAAGAAATATAATTGCAAATATACGGAAATTCTAAAGCCTTACTACGCTGTAACCTCTTTTGTTCGTGCCATGCACACTTCGGATGTTTTGCTCATAGCCCATCGATTTGAGTTCCAAGCCTAAACGGCGCGTTGTAACCCGCTGAATAGATTCTTTCTCTATGATAATCTTTATCTCAGTACAAGACAAAAACTCCGTAAAACTACTGTCCTCTTTGGTAGGAATTCTGAAATATTTTTGAATTAATTCTCTTTCAAGACTGCTTTCCTCAAATTGAATGGCACATCCTCGAAGCTGATTGATTTCTTCGTTGTTGAGGTGGTGACTATATCCTTCTTTCCAAAGTTGGTAGGCTTCCATCAAAACCGCTGTCTTGTCTGTCTTATTGTAAATATCGTGGTTAATTCGCTCGACTTTGATTGGAATTACGCGACGGTTTCCCGTGGGGTCATCAATTACCTCGTCTTCGTTAGAAGTGCCGCAAAAAGACGAAATACGCGGGATTGCGTCGCTGTGACGGCCATAGACTTTCCGCAATTGAATAAACTCTTTTGAGGTTAGGTTCTTAAAGTGCTTGGCTTCCTTGCTATTGCCTCCGTACTCGTCGTTCATGATAATCAGCTTGGAGTACAGCAACATATTGTCATCCTTGCCGTCGGTCATCTTGGACTCTGAATAATAGTTCTTCAATTCTTCGGGGAGTAACCGCCGAAAGAATTGGGTTTTCCCTGTGTTCCCTTTTCCCGTAAGAATAAGCGTAAGGGGTGAAGGGTCGCCGTGTACGCTTGCTACCATTCCAATCAGCCAACGCGTGACATAGTATTTGACAAAGTTAGGGACGTTGGCACGCGCGTAATCGTTCAATACGGGAGTAATACTACTGCAAAGTTGCTCAATCGCACCCACGGGCTTTATGTGCTTGTTCTTCTCAAAAAAATCTTGCAACGGGTTGAATGATTGGATGAAATTAGAGTTGAGGTAGTTGCGCACGTCGGTGACGGTTACCTCCTTGCCAAATGCACGTTTTAACTCTATATACAATGTAGCCTCGAATCGGTCGTCAACATCCACGCCCTTATCGTCTTCTAATCTATGCTTAATCGTGTTGTAACGTAGCGCATAGTTCTTTTGAATGTACAAATGAATCTTGTCAATAACGGTTTCATCGGTGACAATTTCAGCTTTCGACTCAAAAACGGCATTGACTACGGGAGCTGCTTCTTCGTAAGGTATTGAGTCCATTTTGACCAACGACTCAATGATGCTTTCTTTCTTACTCCCTGCTTTCTTCTGCATTGTGGCCACGGTCGCAATGTGACGGGTACGCTCGGACATTAATTCCAATCCTGCCTTTTTCGCAAGCCCAAAGAACTTGGAAATAGTAACCGTTCGGGGCTTTTGCTGCCTTAACATCGCCCATTTTTTGGCGGTTTTGTCGTGGCTATAATCGGGATGGAACTGACTGACGCGCTGAAAGTATTCTTCACCTGCATCGCCAAACTCAGAAAGAAACGCGTATCCTAATTGGTACCAATCTTCGTAGTTGGGCGCAATATCGATACCAAGCGCTTCAATTTGCGTGAAAACGTGTTCAATGTCGCTGCGCGAATTGACGTAGAAGAACGGCTTTTCTTGTCGCTTTGCGCCTTTGGACTTTTGGGGGTATAACTTAAAAACAGGGGCTTCGGCATTATACAAACGCGCCGTGGGGTCGTAGGAGACGTATCTACGCCGTGCTATGTTCTTGCCACTTGGGTCTACTGCATAGCCGTACTTCTCTAAGTAGTACTTTTCTAAGCCTTCAAATGCTTCAGCAAAACGCCCATGCTCTACTTTTACAATCACGCATAAGCCATGCCCTGACACTGACTTAAATATGGCCACCGTGTAGCTGTCGCAAGCAAGTTCTGATATAGCCGTGTCAACATCTTCGAGACTATCAAAGTCTACGCCCATGAATCCCGAAAACTTGCCTAACTTGTCGTTTTCGCATCGGATGAAGTCGCCCGAAACGGTAAAGTTGGGGAGTTGTTGCTTGGCTTCGTTGTATCTTTGCTTTGCGGCTTTGTAGTCGTCTCCTTTTAGGGTTGGATGTGGATAGAGTACCCTTGCCGCTTCTACTTTGTCCTTGTACGCACCCGTCTGAATGCCGTGGAATATATCTTGTAAGTACAACGACTTGCCCGCCATATCGCGAACCGACGCGTAAAAACTTACTTTGGTATCGGTGAATTTCTCAGTTATCATTTCCAAAATTAATAAGAAGTTTGAAAGTTCTGCATTTCTCTTTTTACCCATCCTCTTTTATAGCCCTTATACTCGCTTAAAGCCCTTAAATTTTTTTCGTAGGCCTCGCGCTCAAGTCTTCTAATTAACTCCACACGAAAAGCATACGTTTCGGGGTCGCGGTCTTTGATGGATTCAATTTCCCTGTATTTTTCGGGTTTTAACGAACGGTTTCTTAGTTGATGCAGTACCCATCCTACTTTGTAACCTTTTGTTATTTGCAGCTTCAATAGTTGCTCCAGGTTCAGGTTATCCCAATCGCGCGGTTTTACGTTCACCATATCAAATTCTACTTCCTCCACGATATTAGGTTTGGGAGCTTCGAACTCATGGCCGCAATGTGGGCAATCTCGCGCACTTAGTGACAATATCGCTTCGCATTGGGGGCAATCCTTCACAGGGGCTGCTTGCTTCTTTTCGCTCTTTTTTTTCTTCTTAATTGGGTTGTAAAACATATCCTCCCAATCGCGTTCGTGCTCCCACAAGCCTAAATACCGCCAATTCTCGCCCATGTCAATAATGATAAACTTCTGCTTTCCGATTTCAGGACAAAGACGCGATCCACGACCGCACATTTGCAGCCACAACGGTACAGAAGTCGTTGCGCGGTTGATAATTACTATTTCTACGCTTGGCTCATCAAAACCCGTCGTCACGATGCCAACGTTGCATAGTACCGTAGTTTCACCTGACTTGAATCGTGCCAAAATCGCTTTTCGCTGTTCAATGGGCGTTTCTCCGTCAAGATGTTCGGCGTTAATACCTGCCTCCAAGAAACGCCGTGTTACTTCAATGCTGTGGTCGATGTTGACGTTGAAGCAAACTGCTTTTTTGCCGCTACCCAATGCCAAATACTTGTTCACTACGCCGTCGTAAACCTCACGTTTGGCAAAAACCTCCATTTGCGATTCGTTGGTATATTCGCCCATATTGTCGGTCTTTAGCTTGCTTGTGTCAACTTTCGCTGCGTAGGTTTCCGCAGGCACTAGAAAGCCTTCTTGAATTAAATCGGGGATTGATACGGTATTGACAATGGCCTGATAATAATTAATCAACGGGTCTTTTTGGCTTGATGCCAATGGAGTAGCGGTTGCGCCAATTACGAATGTTTCGGGCTTAAAAAGCAAAAACAGCTTTTTGAAGTTGCCTCGGTGTGCTTCATCAATGATTACAAGATTCATGTCAAGCAAGTGGGGGAACTTTTGGATTCTGCGAAAAAACGTCTCTACCATGCCTACGTAAACGTTCGCGTAGTGGTTTAGCGTTACGCCCGACGCAATTTGCGCCCATTCAATGCCTAACTTACCTAATGTCCCACCTGCTTGTGTAAGTAGCTCCACACGGTCGGTTAGTATCAACACCTTTGCGCGGGGGTTCTTGGTAATGGTAGCCTTCACTAAGTAAGAAAATACAACCGTCTTGCCCGAACCCGTTGGCAGGCATAAGACTACACGCTTATGACCTGCCGAAAAATGACCACGCAAGCCCGCTACTGCATCGTTTTGGTATGGCCGTAATGATAGCATTACTTCGCTGATTTTAGAAGTTTTACGAACGATTCGCGTTTAGCTTTGTCCATGTCTGGGCAATACATTTGAACGATTGACGAAATGCCAATGTCGGCTTCGTCTTCGCAAAATAACGAGGTCGCTGATAAAAAGAACTCTTTTAAGTACTCCTTATCGTCGGTGGCAACTGCTACGCAAATCTCGAACAAATTAAAGCCTAATAAACCATCTTGTTGAGCGTGCTGCTGAATGTAGGCAAGCAACGCGTGAAACTCGTCTCCTACTGCGTAGAAGGTTTCTTCAAGTTCTGAGAATTCGCGTACTTGGTTGATTTCAATTAGCTTTCGGCACTTGTTACGCAAATGCTTAATGGCTTCACGACTTTCTTTTTTTAGAGGAGTGTTTTCAGGGATGTTTGCCCACTTTTCAAGCTGAAAAGCAAGGGTGTTAACCATGAACATCGATATTTCGTAGGGCTGCAAGCCGTCAAAGTTAGGGGTTTTCATTTTTTAAAAGATTTTTTGAAGTCGTTCAATTACTTTATTATAGCCGTATTTATTTACAGCATTGTCAATTATCTCCTGTATCACATCCTTTTGAAAGGAAAAGGATTCATTATCATAGTTTTTAGACAAAAAAAATCCATATTCTGACAAATATTCAAGGATTTTGGGGATATCGTCGCGGCCTTCTACTACAACGAAGTAGCCCATATCTTCCAAGTATTCTTTTATATCGTCTGTGTCAAAATCTTCAAGTCCAATTTCAATTACAGCTCTCATAACGATTTGGCAAGTTTTAATAAATATTCATCTCTTAATTGGATTGCTAGCCCTATGCGTTCAATAAGCAGCTCGGTATCCCACTCGCTTAGTGTCAATTCAATTAATTTCATGCGTGCTATCTCCTTCATTCGTGGGTCGTAACTGATAAAGTACCCTTTGCGCTTTCCAGCCAACATCATGTTCATGGTGAGTTGCCAGTAGTATTCGGGGCGAGACTTTCTTAGTTCGGCACTATCGGCGATAAGCAAGTTCTCGACGTGGCGCGATTGGTCGTAAGGACATTTAATCTCTAAAATGTGCGTTGGCGTTTCGCCGTCTGGCGTGCCAAATACCATGTCAGCATCGTAGGCTGTTTGTATTTCTACTGTCTCTTTCTTGAGGTTCGTAAACGCTGAAATAGCAAGTTGCTCGTTTTCGCGGCCCCATTCCAACGCCTTTGAATTAATTTCTTGGGGTGGCGCGTCGCTTACTGCCTCGGCTACTTTTGAAAGGATATAACTCCGTCCCGTTTGTGTTATTAATTCACCTCCACGCCCTGTATTGATTATTTTCCATATTTCACTCGACGTGAATTTGCCTAATCTAGCCCCGAACCATTCGGGGCTTTGAGGCTCTAATTTTAGCTTAGTTCCTAACATTACGGTAGTAGTTTTTGGTTTAGCATTTCTTTTGATTCTTCGGTAAGCGACATAGCCCGCATTAGTGCCTTTGCCCCTTCCAAGTCGCCCGATTCAATGGCACGGGTAATTGTGGTTACTTTGGACTTCTCACTACCTGTAATAATTGGTCGGTAGGTGTCTACTTTCTCTTTGCGGTTTAAGTCGCGACCAAAGATTTTGCCTAACGATTTGGCGGCATTTTTGACACATTCCGCTTTTAGCTTCGGATAGGCCATATCCAACGCGTTTGGCTTTTTATTTTGTGGATTTAACGCCCATGAGTTTCGGTCTTGACCTGTTAAGTTTTGCGGGGCTTTATCAACCATGATTTGAATAGCCGCCGAACCCGTTCGAGTTATCCAAGTGTTGGTGACGGGGTGTAATACTTCTAATTCTAATTCTCCTACTACTTCGTTAGCAATTACCTTGCTTGTGAAGTTTTTAACGCACCATTGCCCAAAAAACAGTTCGTCCAATGTCATTTCTACGTAAGATATTGGTAGGTCATCGGCTTTTCCGTCGGGCGTTTTGAAAATGCTTTCGTTTGGCGGTTGTGAGTTAAGAACTTTCTGAAAGTTCTCTATTTGTACTCGCTTGAGTTCTATACTTTCCATGATTAACGGTGTTTTGGAGGTTGAATTTCATCTAATCCACCTGACTTTCTCCAATTGTCCCTCGGAAGGTGTTTGAGGTCGATTTGATTGGTAGATTCTTTTGGCTTCCATTTGAAATTTGGCTTTTCCGTGACAAGTTCAATATTATTGCCACGTCTTATGTAATACTCGCTGACTCCGTCTTTGGTGAGCGAAAAATACTCGACGCAATTACCTGATGATTGATAGAGTATTTCTTTGATAACGGATGAAGGGTTTTGTTTGCGCTTTGCCATGGTATTAGTGAAATTGAAGGGTTGCGAAAAGTACGGTTAATAACATGATTACGGCAAGGATGCCTATTAACCCGAATAACAGATTTTCTTTTTTGTCGTTTCTCATGGTTCTAACAAGGATACCAATAAGCCCAAACAATAGGCTTTCTTTTTTGTCGTTTCTCATGGTTCTAAGCTGTCACGCCAGTTGCTTGTGAATAATTCATCTTTTGTCGTTTCCTGTAAATAGCTACTAATAATACTCGACATAATGGCAACTACTGAACCTATGCCGAAAATAGTTAAGATTAAATCAGTCATTTTTTAAAAAGGTTTTTAGGGTTGCAATAATAACGCCCGCCAAAAATATGCAAGCGATTTCGATTGTAAACGCAGCGGCAAGGAATACCGCAATGCAGATTATGATTAGTTCTTTCATGTTACTGGCAGAAAAAAAGGTAAAAAATAAGACCTATGAAAATCAAAATACAAACAAACGAGGTCAACGCCATCCAGAATATCCCTTTAATGTCGTCTTCTGTTATTTCGGGTTTTTTCATTTTGAAAAGTATTTAAAAGGTTTTCCCTCACTCTCATTCCCCCAAAGTTGGGGGATGAGAAGTAAAACTAAACTAAACCCTTAACTTTTACTTTCGCATGAAAGTGAGGGAGGGAATATTATTTTACAGGGTTGCCATCGATAAGAAGCACGCCTGTTTCAGGATTGAAAGCCGCTGGAATATACTTGCCATATAAAAAAACAGAAGCCATGATAACGCTCCCAACTACGCGCAAGTCCTTAAAGGCAAAGTAACACTCTATGCCAGCGGCGTCAAGCGCGTCAGCTAGCACATCGGATTCTGTTACGTAGTAGCACATTAACTCTTTGCGCTGCTCTCTGATTAGTTTTAGTGCTGCGTTGAGTAGTTCTTCTTGTTCGTTAAGCGAAATTAAGGCGTTGCGCTGTTGGTTGTACTGTTCTAATGAGGTCATTGTCGTAAAAGTTAAAAAAGGTTTAAAAAATATATCGTTATGGCTTAGGAAATAGCGGGCAGGCAGTGCCTGCCCATATTTGATTCAATCCTAAACCGTTATTCATCATTACCAAGATACTACCTGCCAAACGTGCATTGAGATGTACGACTTTACTTTTGCGGTCTCTTCTGAAAGTCCTTCTGCTAACCAAAATTCAAACTTATCTAAATCTGTGAATAAAAGCAAGCCGTTTTTGCCAATTCCACCATCAGAAACGCGGCGCGTGTAAATTGTCTCGTCGTCGTTAACTTTCACGAAGTTAACAATTCCAGAAGCTAAGATTCTAGCCTTAGTCCAAGCTGCGTGCATGGCCGTTGACATATTGCCAAGTGAGCGGCGCAACTTGTTTGCAGTAGAAACTACAAAAGACAAGAACGAACGGCGAGCATTGCGACGGAGGAGGGCTTGCCCTCTGTCCGTGCATTCTGTAACGTCTTCCCACGACTCAGTGTTTGCGACAATAACCTCGATGAAGCTATCGTCGGTTAATTTTGCTTTCTTCCACCAGTTAAGCTCAACTTCTGATTCGCACTCACCATATTCGGCGATATAATCACACTTGCCATATTCGGCGATAGTCGATTCAACACCGTAGAATCCGAAAGCATTGTCAAGAACGTCTTGGTCAATCTCTAATTGATAAAGACGGCCATTAAACTCGAATTCTACATCGCAGTTGTCAACGATTGTTAAGCCTGTGATTTGTGAAGCGGAAGTAGTTGAAGTTGTCATTTTTACGGTTTAGTTGTGTTTTTGTCCTTGTTTGATGAATCAAAGGTAGCAGGTTTATTTTTAATTTCCAGATATTTGAACAAAAAAAATAAAACTTTTTTTAAATCATTGATTTACAGGCTTTTAAATTTTGCCTAACACATAATAACAGATAATAACAGATAAAAGCATGAGAAGTGTTAGGGGCTAACTTGCTGAAAACCAATTGCTTAAACCCTTATTACTACACTACTACACTTATTTTATAAAAAATAATATAATATAGTAAAGTAATAGTGCTTGAACCACACAGTATACTGTCATGTTCAAAGGGTATTATTTTAACTTCTTACAAGTTTGCAAAAGTATCTGTTATATCTGTTATCTGTTATTATGTGTTAGGATTTACGCCCTAAGCTGCCAATGTCAATGCCGCGTCTTTGGGCTTCGATTAGGCTGGCACGTGCTTCGATGCGGCCTAATATAGTCCACTTAATACCCGTCTCGGTAAGTTTGCCCCAATTGTTCTCAATGGTCCGCTCTGTAAGTACGTATGCGTGACCTACGTAGGCAATCATGCCCGCGTGAATTAATAGCTTGTTGGTTTCAAGTAATCCAAGTTCCAACTCTTCTGCCAAGTACCTTGTACTTATATATGGCTTGCATACCTCCTCAAGGATAGAGATAGCTGCTTGGTGTCTGTATGTAATATTGCTCATGGTTGTATATTCATAGCACGGTACTTAACAACAATCTCTTCAAAGAGCCGAATACAGTCTTCGTTGTGAGACTTGCCTTTCAGGACCTTTGCCATGTTGTCCAAATTGGCGGTTGGTTCTAACATGGCCGCCATTCGTCGCCAAAATGGCGGAACCTCGCTTCTGATGTTGTCCATTCTTAATCTTAGGGTTGCTTCTACCGTTCTCATAATTTTTTTCTTTTTTTTTGAAAGTCTTAAATACTTTTTGTACTTTTGAATTCCAAAATTATGAAAACTAAACCATAAAAACAAAATGGAATTTCCCGAAATCAAAAAAGAACTTCTTAGGCTTAACTGGTCAGAATCAGCTTCTAAGTGCGAAAGCATTGATGAGTTGATACTGGATATTAAAGCCAACATTGACTGGTACTTAGAGAAAGGCGTTACGGCGAAAAACCTGAAAAAATGGTTTTCTGAAAAGGAACTAAGAAAACGCGGTATTTGCGTTGGCGGCAATAAGAGCCTAATGACTTCGATAAATACTACAATAGTGGTACTTGGAGATGGAGTGTTTAATGTTACCTCGTTAATGGACTGTGAAGTAGTAGTGAAGGTATATGACCAAGGCAGCGTGATAATAAAGGCGTACAACGCAAGCAAGGTGGCAATAACGGCAAAAGATAGCAGTAGCGTTACACTTATTATGTATAGAGACACCAATGCATCCGTAGAAATGCAGGATAATAGCACCATAGAAGTAGCCATGCTTAATAGTAGTTGCGCTAAAATAAACGGAAATGATTCTTCTAAAATAGTGGCACTTATGAGAGACAATAGCAGTGCTACTATTAAGACCTACCAAGAAAGTAAGTCAACTATAAAAACACACGATAACGCACAGGCTATTGAGCAAAATTTGTAAGAAAATCAATAAACAATTAATAGAAATGACATTTGAAGAAGTTAAAGCTGAAATCTTGGAGTTGGCAATTCAAGAAAATGCCTGCGCATGGGGGTATGGGCAAGCGGAAAACGCTAAATCGCTTAATGAATTAATTAAGCTGATTAAGGGATATATCTCATGGTGTATTAAGCATAAAGTTGCCACCGCTAAAAACCTTAAAAAATGGTTTGGGGTTGATTTTCTTAAAGAAAATAATGTCTACATTACGGGGGCGCATGAATTACAGCTAACTCAGCAAGATACTATGATTGTAGTACTTGGTACTGCTTATGTTAAGATTACGGCTACACATAATCGCGAGTATAGTGTTATTCTTGGAGAAAATAGCAGTGCGGTGGCGATTGTGGAAAAAAATACGGGTTTGTGCATCCAATCTTATAATAGTAGCACTGTGTCGGTGTTGGCTCGAAGAAATAATTACGTGAGTTTGTCGAAGTTTGACGAAAGCGAAGCTAAAGTTCAGGTAGTAGATAGCACAGTAACGATAACAACTAACTAAGTATGAAAGTAAAACTAATTTCACTCACAAAAAGCACCATCGAAGAAAAGGAACTGACAGCGGAAGAACTGATAGTGTACACGGCGCGGGTAAGTAACCCCAGTAACCAGTTGAACACCGCGACGGCGGATAAGCTCATATCTTACATGGTGCGGAATAGGCACTGGTCGCCTTTTGAAATGGTCGATATGTGCGTAGAGATAACAACGAGCCGTGCAATTGCTCAGCAAATCTTACGGCACCGTTCCTTTTCTTTTCAGGAGTTTTCCCAGCGGTATTCAGAAGCAACGGAATTTGAACCGATTCAACTACGTAAAGCAGGGGCGACGAACCGCCAAAGTAGCTTAGAGATGTTTGACGCAATTATAAGTAATGCCTTGGCGTCGAAATTAATAGACGGCCACATTCAGGCTAGTAAGAACCTATACGACGAACTGTTAAAGGCTGGCGTAGCTAGGGAGTGCGCTCGTTTTGTTTTGCCGCTAAACACTCAAACTAGATTGTACATGAAGGGAAGTATAAGAAGCTGGATACATTACCTGCAAGTACGAACCGACGAACACACCCAGCTGGAACATCGCGAAGTAGCAGAAGCAATACGCCCGATTTTCACAGAAAACTTTCCAAACATTTCAAAAGCACTAGAATTATGAGCGAGCAGGCACTTAAATTTGCCACGGCAAAAATTGCAAAAGAAAAAGGGTTTGAATTTTTGCCGACACAGTCAATTTTACAAAAATGGCTGCGGGAAGTACATAAATTAGAGGTCAATGCCTACGGGGTAAGATATACAGGGAACGCTAATGCTACTTATTACACTTATTCAGTTAACGGAGTTAGTCAATTACACCCCTATAAGTGCACTACCTACGAAGAAGCACTGGAAGCAGGTTTATTCGACGCATTGATGAAACTTTAATCCTTAGAACTATGAAAGAACAAGTAAACAACCCGAAGCACTACGGGGGTAAGGATAACCCCTACGAAGTAATTAACGTAATAGAAGCCTGGGGGCTGGGGTTTTGCCTCGGAAACGTAATTAAGTACGTAGCAAGGGCGGGTAAAAAAGACCCTGCCAAATGCTTAGAAGACCTCGAGAAAGCCAGCTGGTACTTGGAACGGGAACGGGAACGGGAACGCGCAAACCAAGGCAAGAATAAGCGGCACGAACTAGAACTAGCAAGCTTGTTTTTAAGTCGAGAGATTGAGAATTTAAAGAAACAAAGGACTCATGAAGAAAGACCTAATAATTAGAGACATTACCCGTTGCACAGATTACAAGTGCGAACTGGGGAATATTTGCAAACGGCGGCTGCAAAACGACCTCGACCGCGAAAAGAGCGAAGCAACTGCGCCAGTTGCGAATTTCCAAGGTAGCGAAAAAGAGGGTTTATGCGAACATTTTATAAACATTGACTGACCTAAAAAAAAATTTGCAAAATATTTTGATAATGTTTTGCAAGTTCAAAATAAAGTGTTACCTTTGTAATGTCCTAACGGTAGGACGGCTAAACCAACTAAGA
>OGVN01000045.1_pt1 | contig 13667 bp, 26 predicted proteins | sample 1575751 | NCBI WGS metagenome assembly OGVN01 (sample SAMN07581530, study PRJEB24739) | freshwater metagenome | place: Singapore | collected 2015-01 | reverse complement strand
GTTTCCCAGTCACGATACAATGCCTAATCTGGTTGCTTATGATCTGGCTGGTGTTCAGCCTATGAATGGTCCTACTGGACTGATCTTTGCAATGAGAAGCAGATATGTAGATCAACAAGGTAATGAAACCTTCTTTAATGAAGTTGATACTGCATACTCTGGACAAAATAATGGATTTAACACTACTACTGGTGATTACACTGGTGGTTCAGATGATGGTGCATCTGTAGGTTTCGGTACCACTGGTTTTGCTGGTGGTGGACTTGCTGCTGGTGGTAATCCTTCAGACCTGAATGCTTCTGGTGCTACTGGAACTGAATATAGAGTTGGACAAGCAATGTCCACCTATGATGCTGAAAATCTTGGTGCTGATAGTACTCATCAGTTCAACCAGATGGCATTCAGCATTGAGAAGCTCTCAGTTACTGCAAAGTCAAGAGCACTCAAGGCTGAGTACACTCTGGAACTGGCACAAGACCTCAAGGCTATTCATGGTCTTGATGCTGAAGCAGAATTGGCAAACATTCTGTCTTCAGAAATCCTTGCTGAAATTAACAGAGAAGTCATCAGAACCATCTACAAGATTGCTGAGGCTGGTGCTCAAGTTAATACCGCAACTGCAGGTATCTTCGACCTAGACGTTGATTCCAACGGTCGTTGGTCAGTTGAGAAGTTCAAGGGTCTTCTGTTCCAAATCGAAAGAGATGCAAACAGAATCGCTCAGAGAACTCGTCGCGGGAAGGGCAACATCATCCTGTGCTCTGCTGACGTTGCTTCAGCACTGACCATGGCTGGTGTTCTCGATTACACCCCTGCACTCAACGCAAACCTCAACGTTGATGACACTGGTAACACCTTCGCTGGTGTTCTGAATGGCAAGTTCAAGGTTTATATTGACCCATATTCTGCAAACCTTGCTGCTAACCAATACTATGTTGTTGGTTATAAGGGAACCAATCCTTATGATGCTGGTCTGTTCTACTGCCCATACGTTCCTCTCCAAATGGTTCGTGCCGTTGGCGAGAACAGCTTCCAACCAAAAATTGGATTTAAGACTCGTTATGGCATGGTTGCTAACCCATTCGCTGAAGGTATCACTGCTGGTGCAGGTGCAATCACCGCAAACACCCTAGCCGTTGGCGAGCAGGACCCAGAGAACGAGGCACTATCGTTCGGCAACCTGACCATCGACAACGTTTCGGCTGCAGTTAAGACCTACGGCGGTTACACCACCGTATCCAAGCAGGCTGTTCTGCGCGGTTCGGTTGACTACACCGGCATCGTTTTCGACGCTCTTGCAGTTGCATACGCCAACGCAACCAACGCCGCAGCCAAGGCCGCTATCGCAGCTCTTGACTTTACCGGTAAGGTTATGGACCTAGACGGTGGCACCGCTGCTAGCGTCATCGAGGGTCTAATCGACGGTGTGAAATACATCAAGGCTAACTCTGGCCTAAACGCAGAATTCATCCTCTGCTCGCCAGACTCCTACAAGTATTTCATGAAGATTGCCGACTCAAGCGGTCGCCCAATCGTCAACGTCAACCGCGACGGTGCAAACACTTTTGCAACCGCTAACAACGACCTAACCGGGTCGATCTGGGGCATCCCTGTTGTTGTTGACCCAACCCTAGGCACCGGCCTTGCATACCTTGCAAACAGCCGCGCGCTCCAGGTTCTCGAGGCTAACGGCTCGGGCACTCGCCTATCGGCTCAGGATGTCTCGACCTTGACCGACACCCTCTCGCTTTACGGTTTTGCTGCTATCACCGTTCCGTTCGAGTCGGCTATCGTCAAGCTAGACGTTACCGCTTAGTAGGTTCCAAATGTCGGCTACGGTGGCAGATTTCAGGGCGTATGTCGGCACCAACGAGGATTCGAAATTCGTTACGGATGCTCTTGATGCAGGCAAGTCGCTAGTCTCGCGTTACATTGGTTCAGTTACGGGTGTGCCATCGCACATCCAAGACCAAGCGGTTCTAGTTTGCGCATCTGAAATCTTCCACCGTCGCCAGGAACCCGGAGGCATCACACAGTTTGCAGACATGAGCGGCTCCGCTGTTCGCGTCGGCAAAGATCCAATGAGTGCCGCTTATGAACTGCTACGCCCTTACGTTGGGTTCGCGGTATAACCATGGCTAACGAAATAACGACGAGCAAGGCTGAGTTTGCGCTCGTCTTGCAGGAGGCCGGCCTAAACGTATTCTCATACGTTCCAGGTCGCATTACGCCTCCCGTCGTTGTTATCCGTCAAGGTTCGCCGTATCTCCAACCGTCAACCCTTGGTAACGAATACCTTCTCGGCCTCGAGCTTGTTGTTTTAGCAACGACCGCGGTCAACGAGGTCGCTACTGAGGCTCTTGATGAGGCGTTGCAAACCCTACTAAACGCGCTGCCTAACTACGCATACCTAGACAGCGTGGGTCAACCACAAATCTTTACAGAGAACAACGCCGAGTATCTCGGTGCCGTTGTCTCTCTCAAACTAGAGATCACTCTCTAAGAAAGGCGCTGAAATGGCCGCATCGGCAAGAATCAGAGCAACAAACATCGTTTTCAAGATTGGAACGACCGACTACGCTTGCGACGCAAACATGGTCGAACTAACCCTCAACGACGCTCCTGGCGATGTCCAGACGTTCTGCGAGGTTCGCGTTGGTGGCGAATGGTCGCTACAGCTCGACGGTGTAACCTCGGGCGAGGACACTTCCCTATACCAGGTTCTTTGGGCTAACTTTGGAACCGAAGTTGCATTCACCATCGCACCACAGGGCAACGCAACTGCCTCGGCAGACGCACCTCACTACACCGGCACCGTTGTTTTCAACGAACTTCCACCTCTATCGCTCTCGAGCAACGAGGTCTCAAAGTTCAGCGTTACCCTACGCGTAAAGAACGACGTTCACACCCCATCGGCAACCCCACCGGTATTCTACGGAGTTACCAAGAAGGTTAGCTAGCCTCATGGCAGAGCAGGGCGGTCTGGTATTTCAAGGCATCCGCGAAGTCAACAAAAGAATTCGTGATCTAGCACTAGATGATGATGGCGTAAAACAAGCCAACATCGAAGCCGCGGAAACGCTTATCCGGGCCGCTCTGCCTCTGGTGCCTGTGCGCACCGGGCGACTAAAAGGAACGCTCAAGCCTGCAAAGACTAAAAACTATGCAGCTGCTCGAGCAGGTCTGAACTCGGTTCCATACGCAGGCCCTATCCATTGGGGTTGGGCAAGAGTTGGCGCAAAGCACAAAGGCAAACTTCGCCCAGGTGGGCCACGTAGTTTCCGCAACGTGCCACCTAACCCGTTTTTCTCAAAAGCCCTTGGTTATACTTATGAGGAGATCCGCGCGAACTACGAGCGCAACATGCAAACACTAATAACCAAACACAAACTATGAGGAAAAAATAGAATGTTCAATTTTGACGACATGACTCTCGACGACATCGAGACCATCGAGCAGCTCACCGGCACAAGCATTGAAACGATTGTTGGCGACAAGCAACCTCGAGGAAAAGTCCTAAAGGTTCTGATCTGGGTCATGCGCAAAAAGACCGACCCTAACTTCACCATGGAGCAGGCAGGCAAAATCCCGTTCAACGAGGCGATTGCGATGTTTGGCGATGGTGAGGACCAAGAAAAAAAAGACTAAGAGAGGAACAGGCGCGCAGGCTCGCAATTTTTTGCACCTTGACTCGGATGAGTCCAAGTGAATACCGCAAACTGACTATGACGGAGTATGTGGAATTCATCAAGGTAATAAATGAGCGTGGTGGCGCGACAGGAATCGACGAATGGCCAGCCAACTAGTCTTTAGATTTATCACCGACAACTCCAAGCTGAACAAGGGTCTCGGAGATGCTCGTAAGCAACTGAGCGCGCTTGAACGCACTACTCAGAGCGTCGGTCGGAGCATAAACCGGGCATTGGGCGCGGTTGGTGTTGGTCTTGGTCTTACCGCCGCAATTACAGGTCTAAAAGAGGCTACCCGCGCCGCTGGCGAGGATGCAAAGAGCCAGGCGATACTAGCCGACCAAATGCGCAACGTTGTCCGCGCAAATGATGCTCAGATTGCCGGCGCAGAGGAATTCATCGCCACCCTGCAACGACAGACCGCCATCCTCGACGACAACCTTAGACCAGCGTTCTCTCGCCTGATCCAAAGCACCGGCGACCAGACTCGAGCGCAAGAACTTCTGAGCCTGGCAACAGACATCGCAGCAGGCACCGGTAAAGACCTAAACACCGTCGCTATCGCGTTGGGTAAAGCGTATAACGGCAACGTTGCCTCGTTGTCGAAACTTGGCATCAAGGTCAAGGATGCAAGCAACTTCACCGCCGAGCTTGAGACCCGTTACAAGGGTCTCGCGCAGACCGCCGCTAACAACGACCCGTTTGCTCGTATCAACGTCATTTTTGCCGACATCCAGGAGCAACTAGGCTCGGCACTTTTGCCATACCTGGAACAGTTTGCTAACTACTTGGCTAGCCCCGAGGGTGTGCGTCAGACAAAAGAGATCGTGCAGGTCTTTAGCCAGATGATTAATGAACTTGGGCGCGTCTTGCAATTCTTGTTCCAGAACGGTAAACAGATTGCGCAGATGGCGATAACTGTCGGTGTTCTCCGCGGAGCCTGGGGAGCATTGAACCTCGCTGTAGCCGCGTATAGTTTTGTCGTCAAGGGCGCTACAATCGCCACACAGGGCTTGAAAGCCGCTTTGGTATCAACAGGTGTCGGAGCGGTTGCTGTGGCTCTAGGTAGCCTTGCATCGACGTTCATGACCGTTGACGAGCAAACCCAAGAGGCAACTGACTCGATGAACGGTTACGCTGACGCAATTGACGGTGTTGGCGACTCAATCAACAACCTCCCTGTTAGCCCGACTAACGACTTGGGAACTAAACCGCTCAACCCTAAGCCGGGCGAGGTTTACACCTGGTTCAACTACTCAGACAAGAAAAATCCGAACCTAGCGGTTTGGTGGACTCAGACTTGGACAGGAACCAAGTGGACCACGCCTAAAAAAATGTCTTATGACGCAGGTAACGGCGCACCGACCTCGACAAGCTCGAACCCTGCCATGCAGGCGGAACTTGACCGTCTAAACAGCATGGCCGACCAGATCCGCAACGCAGGCAAACGATTCCGCGACGCGTTCGACCTATCCTCGGGCCTAAACGAGACCGGTGATGTTTTCAACGTCGAGACTGCTTTGGCTAAGGTTCGCAAGATTGTTGCAGCTGCAAAAAAGGTTCCTGGTCTGCTCAAGCAACTAAAGGCTAAGGGCGCAAGCCCGAGCATGTTGACCGAGATTTTTGGTCTTGGCCCTGTTGGCGCACAGGCAACCGCAAGCGCACTTCTAAAAAGCGAAAGCCTGGGCGAATTCATCAAGGCGGAGCAGACTCTTACCGTTGCAGGCCAGAACGCCGGAGTAATCGCTGGACAAAGCGCAGGCACAAAGTCTTACTCCATCAACATCAACAAGGCGAACATGACCGCCGAGGAAATCATCGCCGCTATCAAGGCCTACGAGAAAAAGACGGGAACCAAGGTGGTTTTCGGTGGCTAATGAATTCTCAATCGCGCAAGACATCAAAGTTGAAATGCTTTTGCCTGTTTCTGGCAAAGGTGTTTGGAACTTTAGCAAATGGGGCGGCACCGGTGTTGATGATTGGGTTTCTACTGCTGGCGATGCTTTTGCGTGGACCGATGTCGTCGCAACGATTAGCCAGGCAACGATTACGCAGGGTTCGACAATAGACCAGGGCTACTATGCCCCGGCGCAACCGAACACGTTGCAACTGCAAATGCAGAGCGCGATCTATGACCCGTCTAAGAACACTTACATTCGCCCAGGTTTACAGGTCAAGGTCTCTTACCGACCTAACCCAGACACCGCGCCAAGCACCTACGTCGTTTTGTTCCAAGGGTTCATCGACGACTTCAACATCACTTACGACGCGCTAGGCAACAACCTCATCGACATCAGCGCATCCTCGAGCTTGAAACGTATGCTCAACAAGACGCTAACGTCATGGACTAGCCCGGCATCACCGTTGAACTCGCCTAACGACTTTTTCAATCAATGGGTTACAACCGTCGGCGCAAACCCTGCGAGCGCGTGGACAAACCTTTATCAGGTTGTCGGCTCGATGGAACCAGAGACAATTGCTAACGTTACCGGTGGCGAGATTCTGGATTGGCTCATGCAAGCCGAGGCGGCCATCGTTTACCAGCAACCTACCAACGATTACGTTATGGGTTACACCGCCAAATACTTCCGCAACTTGCTACTCACCACGCCAACAAACCAACTTGGCGGCACTCACGCGATCAGTAGCACTCACTTCTGTATCAGCGACCTAGAACTTGCCTACAACCTCGACGAGGCGTTCAATACGTTCATCTGCACTTGCGACTCCAACGCAGCTCGAACAGGCACCAAAAAGAACCAGGACCTTATCGACCTTTACGGAGACCTACGCCTGGACAAGACGCTACACATTGCACAATCAACCGCGACTGTTGATAACGTGCAAATGTGGCTCGACTTCATGGCAGCGCGTAACCCTGGCCGTCGCGTGAACTCGGTGCAGACTCCAGCAATCCGCAGAGACGGCACACTAGCCAACATTGGTGTTTTGCAACCTTCGCTCGCCGTCAGAACAATCGCCTCGCGCGGAACCTACACCGTTGACGAGAACAGCATCATCACTCGCGCGACACACCAAATCGACCCGAATAATTGGTTTGTTACTCTTGACCTATGGAAAGGCCTATAAATGACCGCTAAGAACGTCTTTGTTGCCGGCACAGACATTGTGGCCTCAACGATGAATGAAAATTTTGCCACGTTGCCTTATGCGATGGAAATCAAAACCCAGAACATTACGGGAACGGGTTCGATTGCTTTGTCGGTGAACCGATTCACCCAGACTCCAAGAGTCTTGGCAGGTGTCGTCTCAACCGCCAACACACTAACCTCGGTAACGCTCGGTGTGCCAACACTATCCGGTGGTGTTTACACCGTTCCGATCTACTGCTGGACAGGCACCACCGCGTCAACCGTTGCCCGAGCCGTAACTATTTACGCAGTTCAGCAAACATCAGGAGCTTCAGATGGCTAAAACAGTAATTTTCAAATGCCCGACCGAGGGCTGCACAAACTTCGGCATCGAGGGAACAATCGAAGTCGAGGATGACTTTTCATCAGACGTATTCTGCGTCTGCAACGTAAACATTGGAAGGACCAAGTAATGGGCAACGTAATACAGGGAGCATTCCCAGCACCAAAGGACTCAAAGGCACCGGCACCTGTAAAGGCTCCGAAGTCTGCACCAGCACCTATCACCGAGCCATCCGAGGATGAGTGAACAAAACCTCGAGAAACTACTGACGGGCATTCTTAGCCGTCTGAGTGTAATCGAGCAACGACTCACCGCCATTGAGGACCACGAAAACAGGCTCCGCGATCTGGAACGCAACCGTTACCAATCCGCCTGGGTGATTAGCCTCGTTGGTGCAGTAATAACCGCTGGCCTTGTCGCCGCAATCATGAAAGGTTTGGCATGACGCATTGGGAAGCTATCGCCGAGGCTAGGTCGCACGTCGGCTACGTCGAGGGCGAAAACAAAGACAACATTTTTGGCAAATGGTATGGCGCTAACGGTTCCCCCTGGTGCGCTGCATTCGTCAGCTACGTTTTGAACAAAGCCGGGCATGGACACACCATCGCAGGCGCACAAACCGATAAAGGTTTCAACAGTTGCGGAAAAGGTATTGCGCACTTCAAGAAACTCAAGGCGTGGTTCCCTGTAACCGAGGCTAAGGTCGGAGACCTGGCGTTTTTCGATTGGGATCATGACGGCTCCCAGGACCACGTGGGCATCATCTCCAAGGTAGACATCGCCTCGCGCATGGTCAAAGTCATCGAGGGCAACACCTCAGACAAATCGCACTCGAACGGTGGAGTCGTCAAAGAGCAATGGCGCAACATCAGCGTCATCATGGGTGTTGGTCGCCCAGACTACGCGAAACCTGCACCGGTGAAAAAGGCTCCCGTCAAAAAGGCGGTCAAGAAATGAAAGAGCGTCTAATCGCTATTCTCAAACTAATTGGGTGGTTCGTATGGTTCGCAATCGGTCTGTTCTTTATCGTTGCAGCTGCAGGCCTTGGGGCTGGGGCGCTCGTTCCGGGTTCGTCGGCGTTCATCGGTATCGCAACCATGTTCTTTGGTGCCATGCTCCTCGTATTCAGCGAAATTGGTAAAACCATGATTGGGCGTATGCGCATCGTTCTTGATGACTTGCAGCGCGCGTTCAAAAAGGCTGCCGATTCGGTGGAGGACCAGACCAAGGACTAAACTAGGACTAGAGAGGGGTTTTTCCTCATTCTCCCCCTCACACGAACCCTCTGGCTAAATGTCGGAGGGTTTTGTGTATAATCGAATAGATCTCTCAAGGATCACCTTTCAATAATTTCGAACACTATTGAATAGAAGCCTCCGACATGCCTCCCCTAAGTTGTCGGAGGTTTCGTCTATCCTGGACTAATGAATGAGTTTGAAATCCAAGTCGAGGCACTTGGTAAAGCTTGCCTAATTGGCACGTTTGAGTCTGGTTCCCCTGAGTGGCATGAAGCTCGAGCCGGTATCGGCGGTAGCGACATCGGCACCATCTGCGGAGTAAACCGCTGGCAAACCCGTCAACAACTGCTAGAAAGCCGTATAAGCCCGCCTGAGACCATTTCACCGCCAAGCCTACCAATGAGGTTAGGAACGGCGTTCGAACCGTCTATTAGGCGTTTATGGGCTGAGGACAATTCCCAATGGTTGACCGTTCAAGAGACGGGAACCTGGCAATCGTTAGAGAACGGGTTCTGGAAAGCAAACCCAGACGGTTTTATTCGCTGGAATGACGGAGAAATCGGCATCCTTGAGATAAAGTTTTCACAGGCCACAGACTTACAAGAGTCATGGCTATACCAAGTGAATTGGTATCTAATGGTTCTTGGATTGCGCCGAGCAGTATTGGTGCAATGCAAGGGTAACAAATTCGTCGAGTATTCAATCGAGGCGGATCCACACATTCAAGCAGAGATGAGGACAGCTGCAAAGTTGTTCGAGGAGGAAACAAAGAATGGCATTCAACCTAGCTGATTACGAACCCGTAGAAAAGCGCATTAGCGACTTCTGGGCCAAGTATCCTAACGGGCGTATTTTGACGAGCATTGTGCAACTTGACGAGCAAATAATCATCATGCGCGCCGACATTTTCACCGACCGCGACGACATGCGCCCGGTCACAGCAGACTTCGCCCAGGAGAAACGCGGAGGCTCAGGTATGACCGCGAACTCATGGTTAGAGATCTGCGCAACGTCGGCTATCGGTCGCGCGCTGGCAGACCTCGACTTCGCCAAAAAAGGCAAGAGACCGTCGCGTGAGGAAATGACCAAAGCCCAAGGCCACGAATCTAAAAGCGAATGGGATAAACCGACCGATTGGGCTGCCCTAGCGGCAACAACCTCGAACCTTGAGGACTTGCGCAAACTTTACACACAGGCACAAGCAGCCAAAGCCGACCAGGTAACGCTAGACTACATCTTGCAGAGGTCAGAGGACCTCAAAAAGTAGAGTGAGGACTCATGGGCTTTCACGCCGTTAGCGCGGTCTTGGCGCACTCCAAGGCACAATCCACCACCAAACTCGTTCTCGTCGCGCTCGCGCACTATTACGACGACGACGGGCGCTATGGTGCGTGGCCGTCTCAAGCTCTGTTGGCTCGCCTGGCGAACTGTTCAGAGCGCACAGCAAGACGTTCACTCAAAGAACTCTCCGACATGGGAGAGATTGACGTTTTGCTACACCAGGGCGTAGGACATGATCCACAGCGTCGCACTAACCGGTATCGCATCCTTGTCGATTGCCCTGAAACTTGCGATAAAACGTCGCAACATCGGGATACGACATTAGCGGCCATCCATGACCGCCTGACAGGACAAATTGGGTCGCCTGACAGGACAAATTGGGTCGTCTCACAGGACACAGGTGGCCGGTTAACAATTAAGAACAATTACTTAACAATCAAATAACCTTAAGCGTCATGCTTTTTTCGAAAGAATAGGAAATTACAAAAAATGGCAACTGTTCAGATCAACGGAGAAGTCAAAGTTTCTGAGTCAAAAAAGGTCGTAACCATTTGGGAGGAATACTTGGCAAGTTACTTCCAAGACGGTTCACAGAAAACCCGACCGGCCAAACGCAAATGGACTATTTGGTTCAACACACCGATTGCGATTGAAAACGGAGACTTTCTCGAGGTTCGCGGTGAACTTTCAACACGCATGGGAACTTACGAGAAAGACGGTGAAGTCAAGAACGCGGTTGAACACTCAATCAACAACCCTGAGATTGTGCAGCTCAAGCAAATCCCACAAGACAAACCAAAGAACGTGGATCTAGACGACCTGGCGAAGTATGGACACGCACCGTTCTAACTTCATGATGTTCGTCATCGAGGGCGAGGCCATCCCCCAGGGTAGCAAAACTGTTGCTCATGGGGGAGGCAAAGTTTGGCTTCGTGACGCAAACCCAAAACTAAAGCAATGGCGCGAAAACGTAACCGCTCAGGTTCTAGACCAAATGCAGGCCAACAACTACGAGCCGTTTCAAGCTCACGCACCCATCCGGGCAATTCTGTTATTTCAACTACCAAAACCTAAAAGCGTGAACCGCGCTTATCCAACGGTGAAACCCGACATCGACAAACTAACCCGAGCAATCTTTGACTCTCTCGAGGCCGCTAACGTCATGCCAGGAGACCAACAGATCACCTCGGTTCACGCCTCGAAGTATTATTGCGCTGAAAACGACACGCCAAAAGTTTTTATAAATTTGCACACTCACACACCAATACCCACTAAACTAAATCCGTAACCAAATTGGTTACTAAAAAAGAGTGAGGACTCAAAATGAAAAAAGGATTCAACAACAGCAACGACATCGCTCAAAGCCTGTTCGCTTACTACACCGCTGGAGACGAAAACCAGACAGCTCTAAAACTATGGTTTGAGGGTCAAGCGAATCTATGGATCCCATCGCACTACGACATCGCCGCAGAACACATGGCTTACAAACTAAACAAGCCACTCGAGCAAATCAACAGCGACATCATCCACCGATTCTCATTGCTCACCTCGGAATGGTTCGCAAAGGCAGGTGCGTAATGCGTATCCTTTGGACACTAACGGCGCTTGGTTGGTTCTACTTCATGACCCACATCGCCATCAACCACATCTACACCATTGACCCAGGACTAGCCGGGCCAGCAATCCTAGCGACCACGATTATTAGCGTCGGCTACCTATTCCGAAACGGCAACAAATGAAAACCCGGCGCGATTGGATTGACTTCGAAACAGGCGAAAAAATCGCCCTAGCAATCACAGCTGCAATGCGCGACGAAATGGCACCATTCCGCGCGTGCATGACCGACCTAAGAGAAATGGGTTGGAACGACTTCCAAATCGGCGACGCATTCATGGAAGTCGGCAAAATCGTATTCGCAGAACAAGAATCTAAAGAGATAGCGGAGATGGAATGAAACAACCAGCCCTAGCTGCAGAACGCACAATCATCATCAACTACATCAAACGATTTATTTGCTTTGACCACCTGGATAACGGTTCATGCGATCACTCAGCATGCTACGCCCTAGTCAAACTGCAACAGGACCTGACCGCCGGTAAACACCTCGGCTACAATCTCGAGGAGGACTAATGAAAGACTCCTACAAACTCCTAGCAATAGCCGTCGGCTACCTAACCCTAATAACAATCATTGCCCTATCATTCACAATCTGGAAATGAGGAAACCCATGCCCCTACTAGACAACCTAGAACCCAAAGACCACCGACGCAAATGCAAACTCGGCCGCATCATCGACGGCCTAGAAATCCCCGACCAGCAAACAATCCTCAACGCGCTCGCCGACGAGGCTAAATGGTCGAACCAGGCACTAACCGATGCACTAAACGAGCGTGGCCTAATCTTTACTACCGAAACCCTGCGCTCACACCGTCAGAACAACTGCCCATGCAAAAGGATTACAGAATGACCGACAAAGAAAAAGACCTGATCCAGAAACTCGCCGTTGATTCTGCACTCGCCGGTGTAGCTGAGGGCAAACGCCTAGAGCGCGAACGCATTATCAAACTGCTAGAGCAAAGCCAATGCAAATGTGGATCTGCTTGCGGAATTATTGAAGTAACACCATTAGTTTTGGCTCTAATCAAGGAAGAGACCAAATGATTCTCGACGACCTAACCCCACCCGAGGAAGAACCAGCAGACGTCAAACTCCTACGAGCTGCACTCCGCCGACTCCAAAGCCAACTCCTCCAAGCTAAAGACCGCACCGAACACCTAACCGAAATAACCCAACAAGCCGCATTCGACGCCATGGTCGCCCTAGGCGGAGTCAAACCTGTTACACCACCGGCAAAAGACAAACGCAAAGGCTCACCCGAAGTCGCCCTTTGGGTCATGGGAGATTGGCAGGGAGGCAAACGCACACCAAGCTACGACTCCGACATAATGCGCCAACGAGTCCTCCAATTCGTGGACAAAGCCATCGCAATCACCAATATTCAGAGATCGCACCACCCGGTCAAAGATTGCACAATCGCATTCACCGGCGACATGGTCGAGGGCCTATTCAACTTCCCCTCACAACCACACGAACTCGATAGCACCATCTTTGAGCAGTATGTGAATGTTGCCCGGTTATGCGTCGACGTAGTCCGCCAAGCCCTAGCAACCTACGAAACTGTAACCGTAGTAGCCGAATGGGGAAACCATGGCCGCATTGGATCCAAACGCGACGGAGTGCCACGCCACGACAACATCGACCGCATGGTGTTCGAGCTAGCAAGACAGATGCTTAAAGACGAAAAGCGCCTCACCTGGAACGACTCACCCGAGGACATCCAACGCATCGAAATCGGCAACTACCGCGCCCTAGTAATCCACGGAGACGAGGTAGGTCGCAACGGCTTCGCATCACCAGGCGCAATCGTAACCCACGTAGCCAAATGGCAATCAGGCTCCTACCCTTGGCAATTCCGCGACTGCTACATCGGCCACTACCACACCCACGCAGAATGGGCCTTGCCTAACGGTCTAGGCTCGGTGTATCAGACAGGCTCAACAGAATCAGAGAACCGATACGCAGGCATCCTGTTAGCGTCAAGCGCAATCCCATCGCAACGCCTACACTTCATCGACCCAGACAAAGGCAGAGTAACCGCAGCTTATAAGGTTTGGTTGGACTAATGGCTGATTGGCATAACAGCAAGGAATGGCGCGAGGCCCGAGCATACGCCAAAACAATCCTCGAACCCGTCTGCGTCTCATGCCATAAGGATCTCATCGGGTCAGACTTCACGATTGACCACATCAACCCACCTCGAGGCAACGAACCAGACCACAGCATTCAGAACCTGCAGGCGATGTGCCGGTCATGCAACGGGCGCAAACAAGACCGCACACTCATCCGAGTAGCCTGGAGGAACCCACGATGGCACTAACAAGCGATTACCGGTTTTTTCTGACACCAACGGGTCATTCTGTAATCCTTTTGCATGGGCAGTTGTTCTGACGGTGTGAGCGCAGGG
>OGVN01000043.1_pt1 | contig 13862 bp, 13 predicted proteins | sample 1575751 | NCBI WGS metagenome assembly OGVN01 (sample SAMN07581530, study PRJEB24739) | freshwater metagenome | place: Singapore | collected 2015-01 | reverse complement strand
ATATGAAGTTCCTGTTGTTATTGATAATAACACTGATGTTGTTACCGAAGAAACGAAGATTGAAGTAAATCTTGTTGCAAAAGATGAACCTACTATCGACGAGCCTATTGTTGACTCATTTTTAAAATCATATGAAGTTCCTGTTGTTATTGATAATAACACTGATGTTGTTACCGAAGAAACGAAGATTGAAGTAAATCTTGTTGCAAAAGATGAACCTACTATCGACGAGCCTATTGTTGACTCATTTTTAAAATCATTAGATAAAAAGAAAAAATAATGAGCACGTATACGGCTAGAGATATCATTTACGGCGCACTCCGATTGATCGGTCAATTAGCCGAGGGCGAAGTTCCGTCTGCTCAAACGGCCCAAGATTCTCTAACTGCCATGAATCAAATGATTGATTCATGGTCAATTCAAAGTTTAAAAACTCACAGTACTCAAGATCAAACATTTAATTGGCCGACTAACGAACGGGTCGTGACATTTGGACCGACTGGAGACATTGTTGGAAACAGGCCAGTTCAAGTACTCGATAGTACATATTTTATAACAACGAACACTACCCCCAACATTTCATACTCGATCCAGTTGGTTAATGATGAACAATATAGCAATATTAGTGCTAAGACATTAACTAGCTCTCTTCCTCAGATATTATGGGTTAATTACACTTACCCAAACGTCACAATGTACATATATCCTGTACCTACTCAATTAGTAGAATTCCATTTGATTTCAGTTCAGGAATTATCACAACCGGTAAATCTATCCACCGAACTGTCTTTCCCACCTGGCTACATGAAAGCATTTAGATATAATCTTGCTGTTGAACTAGCCTCAGAGTTCGGGGTAGACCCCCCATCTGCCGTAATTGTTAATGCTAATAAATCATTAGCGGCGTTAATGCGAATTAATAACCCTCAAGACATGCTTTGTTATCCTTACGAATTGACTCAAAATCGAAGTCGATACAACATCTACACTGATTCGTCATTATGAAAACCCCCATTGTTGGTCAATATTACGTTGCTAGAACGGTCAACGCTGCCGATGATAGACTTATCAATCTTTACCCAGAGGCTACTCCCGATAGCGGTAAAACTAGTGGATTTCTTACCCGGTGCCCGGGTACGGTACTTAAGGCAACAGTCGGTGACGGCCCTATTAGGGGGATGAATGTTTTCAACAACCTACTTTATGTCGTATCAGGTGGCGAACTTTATTCAGTAGACGCTTCGTGGAATACTACATTAATCGGAACTGTGTTTTTAAATGAGTTTCCAGTAAGCATGGCGAACAATGGAACTCAATTATTTATAGCTTGCAATGGACCTAGTTATGTTTATGATTCATCTACATCTACTTTTCAACAAATAACAGATCCTGATTTTCAAGGAGCTGTGACCGTCGGTTATTTAGATGAGTATTTTGTATTCAATGAGCCAAACTCACAAAGACTTTGGGTGACTGTGCCATTGGACGGAACCTCGATCGACGGACTTGATTTTGTATATGCTGACTCATCACCTGATATATTAGTTGCGGTCATGGTAGATCATAGGGAAGCTTGGTTATTCGGAAGTAACTCCGTCGAAGTGTGGTATAACGCCAATCTACCTGATTTTCCTTTGCAGCAAGTGCAGGGCGCATTCCTCGAAGTCGGTTGCGCTGCCCCTTATTCACCAGCTAAAATGGATAACTCGGTATTTTGGTTGGCACAAGATGCAAGGGGATATGGTATGGTCTACAGGGCAGCTGGGTATAGTCCTCAGCGTGTTTCGACTCATGCTATAGAGTACGCAATTCAACAATACGGGGATATTTCGGATGCAGTCGGGTATACTTACCAGCAAGACGGGCATTCTTTTTATATGCTTACTTTCCCAACTGTTAGCAAGACATGGTGTTATGACACATCAATTGGGATTTGGCACGAACGTGCTTCGTTTGAAAATGGTGAATTTTATCGTCACCGGTCTAATTGTCAGGCCTTTTTCAATAATTTGACCATGGTCGGTGATTTTGAAAATGGGAATATCTATTCTATGACTTCTTCAGTTTATGACGACAACGGGAATACGCAAAAATGGGTTAGATCATGGAGGGCGTTACCGACGGGGGCGAATGATCTAAAAAGAAGTGTGCAGCATTCATTGCAAGTCGATATGGAGACAGGAATCGGGTTATCGGAAGGTCAAGGTAGTGACCCTGAAGTAGTCCTTCGCTTTTCGGATGACGGGGGCCATACCTGGTCGTACGAATCAACCCGTAAAATAGGAGAACAGGGTAATTTTGGAAAACGTGTCATTTGGCGAAGACTAGGAATGACCACTAAACTTAGAGATAGGGTTTACGAATTGTCAGGGACAGATCCCGTTAAAATAAACATTCTAGGTGCCGAGTTGGATGTGGAGGGGACACGTGCCTAATTCAACCAATATTCCAGGTTCTCGTGTTGCGTTAGTTGACCAAGCTGGCTTAGTCACAAGAGAATGGTATAAGTGGTTTTATAATACCTTTGTATTATTAGGCACAGGATCAAATGCGATATCATTGGAAGATGTTCAATTAGGTCCTTCTAATCAACCGATTGTTGAAATTGAGTCGTCTCAAAATATTGTGCCCTTGTCAGTGGTCAATCATACAGCATCCGAGGTTGTGATCCCTACCCCAATTTACAATCTTCCCCCGCAATCAACATGGTCTGACTTAGCTCCAGTTTATCAATTGGGCACAGCGTCAAGTATTAACTATTCATCCGGGAGTTGGACACCTGCAATTACTGCTTCTATTAGTGATCCAACATTTACTTATGTGGCACAGCGCGGCGAGTATATCCGAATAGGTAACTTGGTTAAATGTGAAGGATATATCGAATGGAGTAACATTTCAGGCGGGAGTGGGAATATCCAAATAAGCGTACCTTTCAATTTTAAAACAGACGATGCAAGTGGGTGTATCTCTAAAATGAACGGAGTTACTTTCCCTACTCTTCGAATATTCGGAGGGTTGAAAGGGATGGGCAATCAGTCTTATATGAATATGACAGGAATGGCAACCGCATCATCCACGGTTACAGTTACCGTTGTTGATTTGGCAGTAAGTGGATACCTTACTTTTTCGATAGATTATATTGCGTTGTGACAACAATCTGATATCATTGACACATGCCTACTGTAACCCTTTCGCTGTTTGCTGGAGCAGGTACCCAATTATTCGATAATAATGGGGACCCTTTATCCGGCGGTTTAATTTATACTTATGCAGCAGGGACAACTACACCGGCCACTACTTATACAAGTTCGAGTGGTAGTACACCAAATAGTAACCCGATTGTTCTAGATTCGTCTGGCCGAGTCAGCGGCGAAATATGGTTAGTCTATAACGCTACTTATAAATTCGTAATTAAAGATTCAGATGAAGTAACCATTGGTACTTATGATAATATTGGAGGGGCTGTCACTTACAGCACCATGACGACTATATTTTCAGCGTCAAATGGTTCATCTTTGATAGGGTTCATTCAAGCTGGAAATGGAGCAGTTGCAAGAACCGCGCAATCTAAAATGCGGGATGTAATTAGCTTCTTAGATTTCGGAGGATCGACAAGTAACATAGCTTCTCAGAATAATACAGCAATGACCGCTGCTCTTGCCTATGTGGCGTCAATTGGGGCAGAGTTATACATACCTGCCGGGACATATTTATTCAGCACTGAGTTTTCCACTACTGATAAATCAGTTTCTATTGTTGGGGATGGGGACGATACAATCTTGGATTTTACTGCATTGTCAAGTGGGACAGCTTTTTCGTTTGACTCAACATTAACATCAATGCCTAATCTTAGCGTATCACCGTCTGAAGGAGCGACATCGTTAACGTTCGCATCTGCCCCGTCGCTGTCGTCAGGCGACGTTATCATTCTTTACAATCCGACAGGGTCATCATTTAGTACCGCCAGGAGTTACTACCGATCGGGGGAATTTTGCAAAGTAGCAGACATATCTGGAACAACGGTAACTTTATCGTCACCTTTATATTCAGCTTATACTGCGGCATCAATGTCAAATTATAAATTAGCGGATTCTAAAATTAGCATCCGTAATCTTAACATCATAGGTGGGAGTGGTTCCTATAATTTGATTAATGTTTCATGTACCAAAGGTGTAGTATTTGAAAATGTAACCGCTTTCAATAAATACAATTCATGCGTGACCTTCGATCGTTGTTATGATATTTCATACGTTAACCCAAAAGTGTTTAATGTCGGTGCTGGCGGCGACGATTACGGAATAGTATTCGGGAATTGTCAAAATGGGAGAATTATCGGCGGCGATTCATATGGGAGGCGGCACGCTGTTGCTCAAGGAGGGAGTGATGTTACAGGAGGGGTCCCAGTTCGTAATATTCGAGTCGTTGGCACTTCTATATCAAACGATGCTTCTTCCGGGGTATATTCTGCTGATTTTCATGGAAATGTAGAAGATTCATATTACCAAAATTGTACTATCTATAACGGAGGGGCATGGAGCGGTAAAAATGTAGGATACCGGGGGTGTAAAATTACATCGATGAGTATCGGAAGTGTAGTATACGCAAGTGATATTGTTTCCGGTAATTTCATATTACATGATTGCGATTTATGGATATATGAAGATCCTTCCCCCTCCTCCCGTGGTATTATAGATGTCGGGGGAAATACAGACTGTTTAAGTACGTGGACAACCGGCACATGTTTATTTTCAATTAAAAACTGTACGTTAAATGGGATTAGTATGGGTGGCACAACAGAAGTTGCAAAAATCGTAAACCATGATACTTCTTCATATATCAATATTGAATTAGATGGAATAACTTGTAACATAACAGGGGTATCCACAGTACTTAAAACAGACAACAGATTTGGAGTTGCAAACTCTAATTTTATCATTGTTGATAATTTATCAGGTTTTGAAGATGGTACTTATTTGCACAATGCAGCAGGAGGCTACTATGTTAATTTCCCTCATCGCCTACAGAGTCAAACAGGTTCAGTTACATTAACCGCACCATCCGGATCGACTTATGTATTGGATTCGGAAATAGATTTCAAATATATTTACCCTAGAAAACCATGCGGTAATGTCTCAAACGGTCAGACAACAGGACTGTTATATAATGGAAACGATTTGGTTCTCCCAAATATATACAAATTGAATGCAACGACTATCCAAATGTATATTGCCGCCCCTAAGGGTAGTAATTGGTCATCTACAAACAATGTGGATAACAATTGGAGAGTAGGAATAAACGAGGTTTAATTATGACAGTACGAGCCGTTACGTTACTTGCAGCTAAAACATTGGAAAATAGCCAAACAACACAGTATAGTGCGTCGAATGTTACGGCTATCATCGATCATTGCACAGCAACTAATTATAGTAGTAGCGCTGCTACTGTTAGCGTTAATATTGTTGCCCCTTCAGGTAGTGCGGCTAATGGTAACCTCATTGTCAAAACGAAAACTTTACAGCCGTCTGAAACGTATACGTTTCCGGAGCTAGTCGGCGGATCAATTCCCCCATCCGGTTTCATTTCAACAATTGCTGGGACTGCCAGTGCAATTAATATGTGGATCACCGGAAGAGAGGTGACTCAATAATGGGTGATTTCATAGGAGGTCTGATTGGAGGAGGGATCAATGCATTAACTGGAAATCCAATTGGTGCAGTTGGGTCAATACTTGGCGGATTATTCGGAGGAAATGCTGCACAAAGCGCAGCTAATCAGCAATACGAGGCCATGCAAAGAGCTGCGCGTGTGCAAGAACAAATGTACAACGACCAAGTGTCTCGCAGCCAGCCTTATCTTAATGCTGGGAATACAGCCAATAATCAATATCTCCAGTATTTAGGAATTGGAGGAAACCCTCAATCTGCAAATTATGGAATGTACTCCCAGCCATTCTCGATGAATAATTTCCAACAAGATCCCGGTTATTCTTTCCGATTCGGTGAAGGACTGAAAGCAATTAATCAACAATTTGCGGGAAAAGGAGGAATTGGAAGCGGTGCGGCGTTAAAGGCAATTAGCAACTATGGACAAAACACAGCATCGCAAGAATATCAAAATGCGTATAACCGTTACTATAACGACCGAAACCAAATGTTAGCGCCGTTATCTGAGCTTACCAATCGAGGGTATAACGCGTCTAATCAATTAGGTCAATTTGGTCAAAATTACGCTAACTCATTAAGTAATATTTACGCAGGTCAAGGTAATGCCCAGGCAGCCGGGACAGTCGGCCAGGCTAACGCAGTTAACCAAATGTTTCAAAATTTTGATAATTTATCACGTAGTCAGCCCTTAAACTTTGGTGGAAAAGCATGATAGATCCAAGTATCGCATTACAAGTTAAACAATTTGCGGCACCTTCTCCGATGGAGTTAATAGGCGAACGGCAAGCATTATTAAATTATCAACGTGCCAAGAAGGCTGCCGATTATGAAGACACTACCAATGAGATGCTTAAATCCATATATGAAGGAGGTCGACCTCAAACTCAACAGTTTGGGAATCCTTTAACAAATCAACAATCTTCCCCCATGGGAGATTTTGGAAAATATCAAGGTTTGTTAGCTAATCCAATTGGACGAGAGGCACTAAAAGGGATAATTGGGTTAAATAAATCTCAAGAAGATATTCAAGCTGGACGTATAAAAAATGCTCAAGATGTCTTAGCGTTCCACGAACGGAATTTGCAATATGCTCAAACGCCGGAAGATGTTAGTGCAGTATTAGACGGGATACAACATGACTCCCGTCTTAATGGGGTTGTTCCACCAGAAGCGATAGCGAATAGAAGGCAACTTCTCGCAAACGCCGTTGCGGCTAATAAGTTTCCGGAATTTCTCCGAATGAGTGTTTTAGGTGCAGAGAAAGCATCCGAGCAACATTACGGGCAAGAGAATCTTGGGGATAAGGTTGTTGAAACTGTAGTTCCTAAATATGTACTACCCGGCACTTCTCCAGAATTGGCTCAGATTCACTCCGCACTTGTTGGAAAAAGTCCAAATTCTCGAAATACGGTAGTCAATGTTAATACTGGAGCTGGTGCGGAAGAAGCTGAAAAAACATTCGGGAATGCTCTTGCCAAGGAATTTACTTTAATGCAAGGAGTAAGGGATACCATCGCATCTAGACAAAACGCACTTAAGTTGATCGATAAAGCTAGTACTTACATGGGGCCCGCAGGAGCATCCAAGTTGAATGCGGCTAAAGCATTAAGGGCAGCTGGGTTAAATTATGATAAAGAAGGAGTTGCCGCTGCTGAACAATTAAGAGGAATAATGACTCAATTGGTAGGTCCAATCCTTAAAGCTAGCGACCCTAACCCTTCTGAAAAGCAAATGGAAGAGATGAAGCAGGCAATTGGGAATTTATCAACCGACCCGGAATCTCTTAAAGTCATGTTGACTGACAGCATTAATAAAGATTTAGGTAAAATACAATCGTATAATAATCGATATATTGAAGCTTCTAAAACAATGAAAGATTTGTCTTCCCATGAAATAAATTTGCCAAACCCCAATGAGTCGGTCAAATTAAAAGTATTAGGAGTAAACGGGAAAGCAGCAAGCGTTATTCCAAGTAATATCAAAAAAGGCGATTGGATTAAAGTGATTAAAAACGGGTCGTATCATAAACTAGTTTATGACGGGACTGGGAATCCTGGGGATCTTACTAATTATTCGGAGAAACAATAATGACCCATCCATTTGAAGGGTATATTGTACCAGTCGAGGGGGAACATGAAGATCTACCTGTAGCCGCACCTGAACAACAATGGTTTGTCGCTCCTGATCGAGCACAAGTGGATTACACAGTCCCTCAGATGTTAGGGTCCGCTTTATCGAACGCTGTTCCGTCAGGTTTAAAAGTACTAGGCGGGTTGTACAACATTGGCGAGTTTGGAGTAAATCAGTTAAACCCCTTCAAGAGTCGTGAAGAGAAGGCACAAGAAGTAATAGCGATGGCTAAGGGTATTTCTCAAACTCCGAGCCAATATGTCCGCGATTACGGGTCACCAAAGCGATTTATGCAGTCTTTCGCAGAAGACCCGGTTGGTACAGGGCTAGCCGTTGCCCCTTTCCTAGAAGCATTAGGGGCAATATCGAAAGCTGGTCGGGTTGCAAAAGCAGGGGAAGCAATTGGGAATGTTGCGGCTGGGGCAGCCTCTGGACCTGTCTATGGCGTCAGTAGATTCTTAAGTAAGCTCAATCCTAAAAATGCAATATATGAGTCGGTATTGGGTGAAAAAGCGCCAATGGTCAGCGAGGCTTTGAAGGCGCAACCTAATTTCCCAAAAGGATATAAACCGACTGCTGCCGATTTGGCGGTATTTGCCGATCCGACAAATACGAAATTTCCAGCAATGGAAAATATGTTAAAAAAGACAATTGACCCCGATGCATTTAAAGCAAGGGAAATACAAAACAATAAAGCTATTGTCGATGAATTATCAAGTTTTGGTGGTAAAGATAAAATTAAATCAGCAATAAAAGAAAGAGATGCTGCAAGCGGACCTTTATATCAAGAAGCATTTCAGAAATCAGCACCGGTCAATGAAGAACTTATGGTTTTGTTAAACCGTCCCGCTGTTCGAGCAGCATTTGGCGAGTCGCAGACATCAGCTTTAAATAAAGGGCAATCTCTTCCGATGCTAGAAGAGGGGGCGATTTTGACCGGGGAGAATTTACACCGAATGAAGCAAGCCATCGATGAGCAGATCACAAAAGAAAGAAATGCTTTAACTGGAATGCCTGAGTCTTCCGCTAAAAAAGGAATAACTAGCGCAACAGTCGGAGATTTAGCCAATGCTAAAAATGCATTATTGAGTTTCATCGAAAAACATATTCCGGAGTACAAACAAGCACGTGAAGTACACGCTGAATTGAGTGTGCCTGTGAATCAAGCAGAACTTGGGACAAAGTTAATCGACCTTTTGAAAAACGCAAAAGGTGAAAATATTCAATTGAAAGCTGATTCATTTTTAAATGCACTGAAAAACGAAAATACATTCACATCGAAAACAACTGGACAGTCTCGATATGGATCACTTGATGAATTACTCACTCCCGAACAATTAGACAGTGTGTTAAAAGTAAAAAATGCTTTACAAAATGAAGCACTTAAAAAAGATTTAATATCAGCGGGGTCAGCTGCAGTATCCGGGTTAGAAGAAGCCGGTAAAGGTATTCCTAATGCGCCTCATTTGTTATCGCGCCCATTATTCCTATATAATTCGGCAGCAGACATGATTAACAGTCGATTGTTCAAAGGGACCGCTGATGAATTAGCAAAAGCATCGCTTAATCCTGAGATATCAGCATCGAACATCTCTAACTTCATTGCCCGGAAAGAAATTACAAAAGACAAAGCGTCCAGATTGGCTCGGAATGCTACTAAAGTCATGTATTTCGGAAGGGCGTTCGAGGATAAATAATGGATTTTAAGTCAGCACTAAAGATAGTTTTATTATTCGAAGGGGGGTATGTTAATGACCCATTGGATACTGGTGGAGAAACCAACTTCGGAATTACAAAAAGAGTGGCCCAGGAAAACGGATATAACGAGGATATGAAGTCTATACCTATGGATTTCGTAGAAATGATTTACAGAAAGAAATATTGGGATGCCATGGGACTAGACTCCTTCCCGAATGAATTGAAACTGATTATGTTTGATTCGGGGGTAAATTCGGGAATAGGTTATGCCATCAAATGGTTACAACGAGCTGTGGGGGTAAAGGACGATGGTGTACTTGGTCCCAAAACTAGGGGTGCAATCGAAAAAGATAAAGCAAAGGAAATTGCTAATCGAATATGCATTGAACGCTTGCTTTCTCTTGCTACGTTTGCAGGGTTTAGTCGTTTTGGTCAAGGTTGGGTTAAGCGTACTGCATTAATTATGAAAGGACTTTAAAATGGACATACTTGGATTATTAGGAAACCCTGTTAAATATGCAGTTGAAATGATGACTTCCGCTGCAATTGGTGCAGCAATCTACCTATTCATTAAAAAAGAACTGCAAGCATTTGGGAACACATTGATTTTGGAAACTAAAAACGGAATCAATAATGTAAACGACCCTGACCTTCGGAAATTATTGGAATATGGAATTCACTATGTATCTAAACGTTTCCCTGAAGCCTCCAATAACGCTAAATTGCAAATCTTAATAAAAGCTGTGCAAGATGCTACACCAAATCTCATCATCAGTGATGACCAAATTCGAACGCTCATCGAAGATCAATACGACGAGATAAAAGATCGACTTAGTAAATTGTAGATTAATCATTTGTTATTTTCCTCTGTACTCCCGTATGGCTTTTTTGATTGCTTCTTCACTTTCGTCCTTATCGTTAAGCCTCAAAGCTTGGACTTCATCCAATGTGTTCTTGATTAGTATTCGATGACATACGACCGGTTTAGTTTGTCCTTGCCGAACCAATCGAGCGTTAAACTGTTTGTAGTAATCCAGTGACCAGTTTAATCCAAACCATACTAATGTATGTCCTGATTGTTGCAGTCCATCAATCCCGTGCCCCATTGAAGCGGGGTGACCAATCATTAAAGGAATATCGGAAATTTGCCATTTTGATAAAGCACTCTGTAACAATTTAGGCTTAGATGTCAACTCGGTTAAATTGACAGCGCCCAGTTTCTTTTTAATGCGTTCGGCATCTCCTTTGTAAGGGTAAGCGCAAAGGACTGGGCTACCGTTCGATTGGTCTACTATGTCGGCAAGTACATTCAGCTTGAGATCGTGTACTTCCTTAAATACCGGTAATCCGGGAATTGGGTAAACAGACCCATTTGCGAATTGGAGGCACTTGTTCATCATTGATACAACGTTAAATACTTCAATGTCGGTCGAATCGACTTGAAAAAAGAATTCTTCTTCGAGTTGTTTGTATTTTAGGAGTAGGTCCCGAGGAAGATCAATCCAAATGTCATTGACTATCATTTTTGGCAATGGGTTATATTCTTCCGCCGACATTTCAAGAGTGATATCTCCAATCAATTCTTTAATGCGGCTTTCGGAATCTTTAAAGGGGAGTTTTGTAAATGTACCTGGGACAGTGTAATAGAAACTGTTGGTAAATGCTGTCTTGCTTACACCTAATCGTTGACCTCCGTCGACCACAAGGTATTGGCCGTGTAAGTCCTTGTAGCCGTTACTAGCCGGGGTTCCAGTTAATCCGGTTGTCCAATTGAACTGGGAAAGAATCTTCTTTGTTGATTTAACTCGTTCCGATGTCGAGTTTTTCATCTTATTCACTTCATCCCAGACTAACCCATTGAAAGGAATATCTTGCCCTTTTTTCACAAAGAAGTGATTCAATACATCCGATAACCATTTCAGGTTTTCGTAATTAATGACGTATATATCGGCCTTCTGAAGTAACGCTCGCGCCCGTTGGTCCTTGTCTCCGAGGATAAGACTAAATTTCAAATGCCGAGTGTGATCCCATTTAGCCGCTTCTTTCATCCACACGGTTTGAGCAACGATCATTGGAGCGACTACAAGTACCCCCCGTAGATACTTAGTCTCAATAAGCTTTGCGATGGAGGTTAAGGTGATGATTGTTTTACCTAGCCCCATGTCGATCCATAACATCGAAGTGTGGGTAGTGCATTGGAACTTACTGGCCCTTAATTGATAAGGGTGAAGATTAGACTCGTTCATCTTCTTCGCATTCTCTGTGTACTTTTACATTCCAACTAGAAGATTGATAAATATCCCCTACTCTGTATTCTTTCGATTTGTCTGTTAATTCATGTGCTACGATATGCGTAACTATTTCAATAGGAGTCGGGTTAATCCATCTTTTTTTACGCTTATTGTGAAAAATGAAAACTTCAAAATATTTTGAATAATCTGATATTTTTTTTAGATTACGTCTGTGGTACTTATCCAATAAAACAGGGAAATCTCCACGCATGTCATCTGACTCATCAAATACCGCAAGAGTGGGGCGATTTATTTTGTAATTGAGTTTAAAATTCCATAACTCGTCCAATTGTATTGTAAAAAAGTCGCCTATTTTCATCATTTCCTTTCCAGTATAGTCACGTACGTCATTCCCGTTAGAATCAATGCCAATGCTTCGGCTCATTATTCTTTCTCCAATATAAATAATAAAGAACATACTGCATGGGCCAAGTGATGCTTATGTGATTCTTTGTCGTAGTTCTCGCCTTTCATCACCTGCGCAATGTGTCGAATAGCGGCATTTAAATATCGATTCCTTGCGTCATCGAGATGTCGCCAATTATCGACTGCATATTTAGCCGCTCCGTATTCGAGGACGTCGACAACGTCTTCCACTGCTTTTATCGGAAGAAGGGTCCATCTTAATTTAACTCCGTCATCTTTTCGCCCTATCGTATCATCAAGCATAAATCTTCAACCTTTTGAATGTAGTAGTCATAGTTAATATCCCAATCAAAATCGTTAATGTTATTGCATATTTTAGTTTTCCACCCTTTTTCAATTGAGATAGACCGTTCTTCTGTCTTGCCCTTTAATGGCGGCATTTTCTTTGTTAAATGTTTACCTTCATTGACCACATAATATCGGGATACGTTCCCAATCTTTTTGTCGCCATGATAAAGAGAACTTGATCTAGGTACCTTAGCTCTACCTAGAAAATCATACTTATTCTTTTGTTCCATCATTATGGTTTTTATTGGTTTACCGGTCAAAAATACCTGCTCGGCAACTTTTGGAATAACCATGAATGACTGGTTTTGATGGTATTTTCTATCATATTCATAAACCCCTTTTCTTTTCACTTTTCCATCTTTTGATATAGCTATGTAATTGTTAACATCTCGAATAATCATTTTTGAGTAATCTGTTCTTTCCAAAGACAGGCCAGTTAATTGCTCCCATTCTGTAATTACTTTTTTTAACCCGTCATCCGATTTAATCCGGACAGTCACTCCATCAGTATTTGCTTGAATGATAGTTCCGCCGATTAAATGGATCATTTCGATCAATTTCAATAAAAGAAATTGACCGTTCATCGTAATACATAATGTGAACATAGGATCGTAAAAACAACTAAATTTGTTATTCGAGTCGCCGTAAACGCCATTCAACGCCAATTTCAGCATTTCATTTTGAGCGCTCTTTTTAGGGAATGTTTTCCTCTTCTCGTAAAGATCTTTGTAAATGGAGCAGAAGCGAGGAGATAGATGTCTTGGGTAAAAATTATTTGAAATTGCTAAATTTGGGTAATAAGAGGACACGTCTAAGTCGATAATCATTTCCTCATTGTCAGTGATGCATTCCTTTTCGACGGATGCGTGGATTCCACCTATTCCAAATGCGTACCATAAACCGGAATAATGGAAACCGACGTCTTTAAATAAATCGCCGGTGTTAAGGTTAACTTTAATTTTCTTAACTGCTTCAAAGAAATCTTGTATATCTTTCGATTGCCATTGAATATCTTTCATGCAATCACCTAATTTAAGATCATCTACTTTAGTTTGAATCGGTTCACGCTTCCCATCTTTGAATTCATAACAAGCGATGTGGTTCTTCTCCAACTCCATAATGAAGTATTCTTTCCCAATTTTCGTATCATTAAAGTTAGTAAAGTCTTTGTTATAAAGAGAACTCAACTCATTTCTGAAATCAATCATTCCTTTGGACAAATGATAAAACTTTTTCGTCATCGCAACGTCGTGGCGGTTGTACAACTTAAGAATTTCAATTTGATCTTTGTTTAACGTGGAACCGGGGGCGTAAGGAAGATCCTCGATGCTATCGGCCTGCATTGCAAATTCCAATGCTTTTAAAC
>OGVN01000042.1_pt1 | contig 14229 bp, 15 predicted proteins | sample 1575751 | NCBI WGS metagenome assembly OGVN01 (sample SAMN07581530, study PRJEB24739) | freshwater metagenome | place: Singapore | collected 2015-01 | reverse complement strand
ATGGCTGCTGAAAGTTTAGACAAAAACGAATTTTGCATGGAATACAAAAAACACGGAGACAGCAGCCTTGTAAAATCTCTTTTTAACGAGGTAAAAAAAAAATGAATGAATTGGCTTATGCAACTAACGATGACTTTCATTCTTTTCAGCTCAAAGAGCGGGAGTATGCAATGTTTCTTGTTGAACAAGCCGAGAAATTGAGTGCAAGCGACCTGCGAGATAAAGCTATTGCGATGTTGGGTGTAAAAGAATATCTGATATACAAACTCGACAGAGGATTCAATCTATTGGAAGCAGATAGACAACTGATACTTAAACTGCTCGAATAATGACACAGATAATTGAGGCGGAATATTTAGTGGTTGTCAGTGAGGTAAAATGGCAGATATTACAGTAAACATAGAAAGGATAAGCAACACGGAATACTGTTTCGGCAACAGTACGACAGACGGTCTTAAGACCGTTGCAACGGCACTGACCTTTGACAATCCGTCTCATTTTGCGTTCTCACAGAGTATTGAGAAGTTTGACCGTCGTCGGCTCACGTTTCGTATCGGTATGCTACAGACGGTCGTTCAGTATTGCCGTGAAAACAATGTCACATACACGGTCAGAGATTACACGTATCCGGATTTGACGGTTGAGGTTGACAAGCGTCTATGCACCGATGAGCGTAAGTATCAGGAGATGGCAGTGCGTGAATTCTATAAAAGACGTTTCGGTATTCTGAAGATTCCGACTCGTGGTGGTAAGACATTCATTGCTGCAGAGATACTACGACAGTTCTTGGCAATGGAAAGCGTGGGTAATGCGTTGTTCGTTGTTGACAGTATAACATTGTTCACGCAGGCAGTAGGCGACTTCCGCAGATTCTTTCAGCCGTATGGTGGAATCAGTATAGGTGAGATATGCAGTGGTGTGTGTCGTGTAGAGCGTGTTACGGTGTGTATGATACAGACTGTGCAGCGTATGTTGGCACGTAACGACAGATTCATAATGAAATATCTACGTGAATTGAAGATGCTGTGTGTCGATGAGATACACGACAATTTTTCGTCAAGTCGTATGCGTGTCTACAAGCGTTGTCATAACTTGCAGTATCAACTGTGTCTGTCGGCGACACCATACAAGGCAGGAGAGCAGAACTTCACGCAGAACCTGAGACTACGTGAGTGGAGTGGTGACGTTGTGTACGAGATAACCGAGGAGCAGTTGAGGACGGTGGGTGTGTTGACCGAATACAAGGTTGTTATGCCGTATCTGCAGCACACTGCTGATGAATGTGAGACCTACGATGATGCGTGCCGACGTATGATGTATCAAAACGAAGTTAGGGACGGTATGATTGTTGAGGTGATGCGTAAGTTGAGCAACCTACGTCTGAAGACGTTGGTGTTGTTCCAGAACTTGGAGCACGGCAGACGTATTGAGCAGTTGACGGCATTTCCGTTCCTGAGTGGCGAGACTGACGGTAATGAGCGTGAGCGTGTTAAGCAGGAATTTCTACGACAAAAAGGTGGCTGTCTTTTGGCAAGCAACATATTCAAGAAGGGTGTCACGCTGCCTGAGGTTCAGGTTCTGATAAACGTGGACGGTGGACTTGAAGAGGCAAATACCATACAACGCAAGGGACGTGTCTTGGGAACGACCGTCGGTAAGTGTCGCAGTATGGTGGTTGATTTCATTGACGATGACGGACATTGGTTAGCAAAACACAGTTCGACTCGTATGGAGACCTACATACGTGAGATTGGTGAAGGCAGCGTTACTATATTGGACACGAAGGACGGTGGGTGGATTGACGATTTTGAGTGTCGTGTACGTAAATGGTTCGTGGTATGAAGGACAGAAGGTTGTTTCGGTTTGCTGTTGACTTATTCATTGAGAACTTGTGCCGTGTAACGCATCGGGCGAAAGTGAACTATCGTTGCAATGGCACCGACGTTCGTGGGTGGGAATACTTCAGGTCGGTGTATCCAAACACGGGAGAGGAGTTCGTGAGGGATTACCTCAACTACGGAATGAACAGTTGGTTCAACAAGGATATGGAGGGCGATTTCTCACGTACGATACGTTTCTATTGGATATTCGGGAAGAAGGGTGTTGAGCGTTACAATATGGTGAAGCCGAATGCTCAGAAATGGTGTGTTAGGACTGGAGGTGTTCAGCCGAAATTGAAGCAACGTAAGATTCGAAGTAGTATGGTAAGTATGCTGATTGCTGTTCGTCAGAGTGAAGAAGTAATAAAGCGTGAGATGTACGACACGGCACGTGGACTGTTGTGGTGCGTTGCCAACACGACGCTATACAATCATCGCTCGTCGTTGTGTGCCGTGTGTGTGAACAAGGAAATTTGTAAGCAGACGTTGAAGAACACTATGAGCAAGGTTTATAGAATTAGAGGTTACGAAGATGGCGAAGAAAAATGAAAATATTAATATAGCAGGAGGAGAGCAACTGACGGAAGATTTCATCTGCGAGTTGTTTGCTCTTGCATTGGCTCGTCGTACGGTGTTTGACGTTGTACGACAATATATGAAGTATCAGTATCTACAGACTGAAACAGACAAGCGAATTTGGCAGTGGTGTGTGAAACGCTATGAAATTACGGGAAACATACCTACATACGGACAGTTGCAGCAGGCTTTTGCCGACAGCGATGACGTGTTGGAGCGTGTTGCAGCAATACGTGAGATTGAGGTTGACGAAAGTGAGGGATACGAACGTGTGACGCTCACCACGTTTGAGCACTTCATTCGCAAGATGAAGTTCCTTGATGCGAATGACCATATAACAGACAACTATAATGCCGGAAGACGTGAGGAGGCTTGGAACTTGTTCGTGAAGTACGCTGAAGAGTTTGCCAATTTTTCAATTCAGGATGCGAAGTATGATTGTGTGTTTGCCGATTTCGAGCAACGACAGTTACGACGCAAAAGTGAGGATTGGAACCATCGGTTCAAGATACCTACGGGAATTGACGAATTAGACTATCGCTTGGGTGGAGACAACGGTGGTCCCGAAACTGGAGAATGTGTTCTGTGGTTGGGAGATAGTGGTGCTGGAAAGAGTCAAGTGTTGGTGCATTGTGGTATTTCTGCTGCAAGACGTGGACACCGTGTTGCTCATTTTCAGTTGGAGGGAACGAAGGAGCAGTGTATGAACCGTTATGACGCAGCGTGGACAGGAACTCTGTATAGCGACGTAAAGATTGGTGACATTCCACGTAACAAGTTGGAGATAGGACGCAGAGTGATAGACAAGTTACGACGCACAGACATTATGGTAAGTAGCGAGGAAACATTCAACGCAAAGACCATCGTTGACGTTCGCCGTGAACTGCAAGAAATGGAGCGTGCCTACGGAAAGATTGACGTGGTTATAATTGACTATTTGGAATTGCTTGAGGTAGGCGACGGACACAACTATTCTCCGGGAGAGGAGCGATTTCGTCAGGCAAAGTTGGCAAAGGCAATGAAGATGTTGGCGATGGAGTTCAACGTGGTTGTTCATACAGCAACGCAAAGCAGTAATATTCCTGAAGAATGCAAGAATGACCCCGAGTTCGTGATAACACGTGCTCAGTTGAGCGAAGATAAAGGAAAAATCCGTCCGTTTGACATATTCATCACGATAAACCAGACACGTGACGAGGCAAGGGATGAGATAATGCGTCTACACACAGACAAGTTGCGTGACTACAAGAACGGAGACCCGATACATATATGTAACAATTTTGCGTACGCAAGGTTCTATGACCGCAAACGTACGATGGATTTTGATTTTGAAAACTATGATGCAGATTGAAGACATAGAACTACGTTCGTTGCTTGACGGTGTTAAGAAGAGCAAGACTCATTACGTTGCTGACTGTCCGTTTTGCGGTAAGGAGAAACATTTCTACATAAACATAAGAACTCAACTGTGGGACTGCAAGCATTGTGGTGAAAGCGGCAACATATACAAGTTGCTCGTTCAAGTGGGTAAAACGTATCTATTGCAAGGTAAGACAGTTGTTGAAACATCAACAATAAAGAAGATACGTGACGTTGATGAAGAAACCGACACGGTTCCAGACATTACAGTAAAGGAAATAGGTATGCCTGCCGGATGGAAGGTATTTGAAAGAGGAAACGACTATCTACGCAGTAGAGGCATAACGAATGAAGAGGCAATACGATATCGTTTCGGTGGTACAAAGTTACTTTCCTCACTAAGAAACTACGTCACAGTCCCGATAATGGACTGTAATAAGACGTGCGGATACATAAGTAGATATGCCAATAAACACGTTCCTGACGGTGTGTTACGCTATAACAACAGCAGGGGAACGGATTTTGCGAAACTACTGTTCGGCTACGATGATATAATAATGGAAAGAACGCAGACTGTAATTATTGTTGAAGGTGTGTTTGACAAGATTGCCGTTGACCGTGTTTTGCGTCTTTGGTGGTGTTGCGAGGTGAAGTGTGTTGCAACTTTTGGAAAGAAGATTTCCGACACGCAAATATATAAGTTGACGTTGAAGCACGTCAGGAATGTGGTTCTTCTGTATGACATAGACGCCATCAAGGAGATTCGTAAGTATGCCGAGGTGTTGAACGGCTATTTCAACACGACGGTAACATTCACACAGAAAAAAGACATAGATGAATGCACCGAAGAAGAGGCGTTGCAAGTTTTCAGACACACAGAAACCTGCTGAATTCAACCAGAATGTAATAACGAAATTGAAGAGATAAACGGTATGGAAAAGACACGTAACATTTCTATTGCAGAATATTTTGACGTATTGCAACGTGAGTATATTATAAGCGAGTGGCGAGGGAAGGTTTATTATTCACCGAGAGATAAAAGATATTACACGAAGGTTTGCGGATGCAAGCGTGAGCGTATAGATGATATTGCAAAACGTAACGGATTGAAGAGCATATTCACAGATGATACGCTTATGTGCAAGGTTCGTATAGAACTGTTCAATGATAACGGCAAGCCACGTTTTAATATGACGTTTGCTGATGTTCAGAATTATTACAGCATTGGAAGTGAGTGGTCTTACGACGGTGAGGCATACAAGTTGATTGCCGTGAACGGATTTGAGATGCGTTTGCAAAACATAAACAGCAAAGATAAGATGATTGTTCTTGACCAGATGAATAATCCGAAAATTCGTAGAATTTTATAATCCTTATTTTACAAGGGTTGTGGGACTTTTTTCAAAAATAATTAAAAAAAGTTGGCAAAAAATTTGGTGGATTGAAATTTTTGATGTAATTTTGTTTTCGTAAATGAAAACAAAACAGATTGTAAAACTTAATTGGTAAAAAGATGGAAAAGAAATTAAATGTTGTAAAATTGAACTCTAATGAGAGTTTGGTTTACTTGGCAGTAAAACGTGTTAGCAAATTACACGGTGGTAACAACGGAGAGTACAGTAATGATGATGTATATGACGAGTTGCGTGGTAGTTTTCAACCGTCCGAGGTCAAGGGGTATCTCAGTTCTTTGGTTAAGAAAGGTTTGATACGCTTAATAGAAGGTTGTTATTATGACGGTCAGGTGTTGGAATTGACAAATTGTTAAACAAATTGTAGGATACAGATATGGAATCAACGGTAGAAACTCTTTACAAGAAATACGAACCACTTGCTCGTAAGTATGCAAACAAGGTGTTCGGCTACGAATGTACAGCATTTGAGTACGAAGACATATTACAGGAATTGAAGATAAAGATATTTGAATCCATTAAGGCATACGGTCGTCGGTGGATTAAATATCAGGAGGGTACGGCAACGAAACCCGTACCTCTTCAATACTATTTGGAAACTGCTTGTGCAAATCGTGTTCGTGATTTCGCCAGAACAATCAGTATTGAAAATCTTCACAGTAGTATAGATGAAATGAACTACGACTACGGTACAGAAGATAATTGTACGGTTGATTTGAGCAACAACGAATTCAAGGTCAATGACATTGACTTGTTACAAGGTTTACAAGGTGTTGAGCGTGTTGCATTCAATTTATTTTTACGAGGATATGCCGAAAATAAAATTGGCAAAGTTATTAAACAAGTAAGTGGTGATGGCAACTGCAAGAAAGTTCGTACGATAATTGATGAACAACGTGCCAAACTTATTGTAGAACACGGTGAGGAGTTACAGAAGGCAAGAATGGTTTATGCCACTTACAATTTAGACGAGGAATAATTTATGTATAATTTTTAATTTTTAAAATGGTATGGCAACAAAATTGAGCAAAGAAACGGAAAAGCGTCTACGTAACATTAAGGTAAACGCAAAGTCAGAAGAAGAAGCACGTAAAGCGTTGCTTGAAATTTTGGCAAAGAGCGGTTGTGAGGGAATGGAAGATGAGGATTTTGACTATATTCTTTCAATTGCAGAAGCATTACAAGATGAAACTGCAGAAGAACCAAAAGAAGAAGGTGAAACAATTGCTGAAGAACTACTTTCTGAGGCAGTTGAAGAAACAACAGATGAAACCGAAGAGGAAGAAACTGTTGAAGAACCAGAAGGCGATGAGTTTGACGGTATGGACAGAACGGCATTGAAAAAGTACATTAAAACGAACGGTCTTGCGATTACAGTAATGAAATCGTGGGACGATGACAAGATTCGTGAAGAGATTCGTTCTGCTGTTCTAACTACTGAAGAACCAGAGGAGGAACCAAAACCAGAACCGAAAAAGTCGGCAAAGAAAGAAACTAAAAAAGAGCCTACTGAAGAGGAACCAAAAGATGAACCTAAACAAGTGAAGAAACCTTCTAAAAAAGAAGACAGTAAGCCAGAAAAGAAATCTGAAAAGAAGGAAGGCGGTAAACGTGGAGAGAAATTAGACCCACGTAACAACATAGACGACCAGAAAGAGGTAATTGCTGAACTTGCGAAAACATTCCCAGAGAAAGAATATCTGTACGCTTGGTTGAACACGAGAGGTGTGACGATTAAGCACAAAGGTACGAATTCTCAGAAAGGTGTGTTCACGTTTGAGAATATGACGAGACGTGAAGACGGTGAAATCAGATGTTCGGTTTGGTTCTTGTGCTTGAGAAAGAACAAAGAATTGCTTGAAGAAATTATGGACATTGACACTGCTTGGGATGGTACTCCTGGAAAGAAAGGTATGACCGTAAAAGAAGCAATAGAAATTTTCAATGAATTGAAAGACAAGATTGAGAATTCATTGCAAAAGTCTGACAAGAAACTTGGTGAGAACCGTGTTAAGATGGAAGAAAACATCAAAGCAGGAAACAAACGTAACAACAAAGGTAAATAATATCTGTATCCATCTGTATTGTGAAAAGGCACGTTACTTCGGTGGCGTGTCTTTTCTTTTGGCAGCGTTATAGGTTAAAAAGTTTTATTTATGAATGAAAATATGGAAATAAGAAAATTTGACGCAGATGGGCATAATGTTACGGCAGAAACTTTCTCACGAATCTATCCGTTGGTGAACAGTTACATTATGAAGAACACACCGTTACAAGAGTCAAGAGACGGTGATGTATATGAGATGCTTGACGTTAAGACGCACATACTGAATCCGTATCGTCGTTGTGTTGGTGGTTACGGTCGCAACATAAATGTATTCTTTCTGCTTGCCGAGGCAATGTGGATATTCGTCGGTCGTAAAGATGTTGAGTTCTTGAAGATTTTCAACGAAAATATGGTGAAGTACAGTGATGACACATTCACATTCCACGCACCGTATGGATTTCGCATACGTCATTGGGGAGAACCTTCTGAATTGTGTAAGAATGTGAATGCTTTTTGCGGATTTGACCAATTACGTGAGGCGTTACGTGTACTTGATGAGAATCCAAATACACGTCAGGCAGTGATATCAATTTGGAATCCGTTGCTTGATTTGGGTGTGTCAACGAAGGACATGCCGTGTAACGATATGTTGATGTTCAAGATTCGTGATAAGAAACTCATCACGACAATACAGAATCGTAGCAACGATTTGCATTTTGGATTACCTACGAACATATTTCAGCTCAGTTTTATGACGGAACTTATGTCGCAGTGCCTGAATGTGGAACTCGGTACACAGACACACAATTCACAGTCATTACATATTTATACGTGGAACAATACGGCAAAGACAATGCTTGAAAGGTTTGACAACGGTGATGTGAAAGATTTGTATGACGTGGCAGAGCATCGTCGTTTGTGTTGTGATTTCTTTTCAGGAACTGCTACAAACAAGTTGAAGGAAGTTGACGAGGCACTGAATTGCATTATATCAAATCTTATGCTTTATTACAAGCATGGAGAGGTTGACGTGGAAGGCGAGAACATGGTGAAGAGATTCTCCTTGTATCTGTGGGACGTATATTGTCTGTTGAAATTGTACATTGAGTATAAGAAGACTCTTGAGAACGTGGTGTCTGAGAAAAAGAGGGATGATGTACGATTTGAATGCATTGAGCGTATATACAACGATGTGAATTTCAATTTCCTTGTTGAAGGTCAGGAGGAAAAGTTTTGGGATATATCGGTGTTGGCTATGAACTTCTTTGCGGCAAGGGTGAAGACTCATACGATGAAGAACCACGTCTTATTGACATTTGACAAGATAGGAAACGTACTTGGTAAACTATGATGGAGCAGTTGCGTAATTGGTGCAGTGAGAACTGTATTGGATTGACGGTCGTTGATGAAGAATCACGATTGCTGAACACGGCAATAGGGTTGATGCTTTACGTTGGCGGTGAAGATGGTAAGGTAATTGATGACGATTTCAAGTTCATACTAACAGATGATGAACTTGATGTGCTTGAAGACAACAAGGATGTTCGTTACATATTGTTTCAGTTTGGTAGACAGTTCTATTATGCAAATCTAAAGAAGGAGAAAGACCGTTACAACGAAGAGGCATACGTACCAGAATTCAACGATTTTCGCTACATTGGTAAAAGTGTTGATGCTGATTTCATACCGTTTGCGCATCTCGGAGTACATTCCGAATATGATTTGCTGAACGGTAGCGGAAACGCTGAACTGTGGGTTAGAAAGGCAGAATTCTTGAACTGTCGTGCATTAGGTATATGTGACACGAACACGCTGTCGGGTACATTACCGTTTCAGACCGTATGCGAGAAACACGGTTTGAAGAGTATAATAGGTGAGACTGTCAGTGTTGCACCACGATACGACAGCACGCTTGACATTCAGGAGACCTTTGAATTGAAATTGTACGTATTCAATGGCAGGGGATGGAGAAATCTGCTTCTTATCAATAAGTTCATAAATGTAGACCACAAGCAGTTCGTTACTGAGGAAGAACTACTTACGCACGCAGAAGGTTTGGTTTGTGTAATTGGTAAGGAGAGCGAGTTCAATTTTCATTCCGATGACATTAAGTATTGCCGTAAACTGCTGGATAAGTACAATGCTGTCTTTGAAGACGTATATTATCAGATAGACACGGTTGAATATGATTCACAACAGTTGTTTAAGAAGCATCTGCAAAATATAGACAACTACATTTGCAATTGGAGCAAGCGTTTGAAACCGATACTTGTGAATGACAGTTACTATCTTGACGCAGATGAAAGCAACCTACGTACAATGCTCAATAAGATAGCAGGAAAGGTTTTGCCTTCGGGTAAGAATCAGTTCTTCAAAAGCGGCAAACAAACCGTTGAATCTTATGGTGAGTGGCTTGACAATGATAGATTGTTGGAAACTATTCTAATTGCCGTTGAAAACACGGTGAAGTTATCTGACAGAATAGATTTCAAGATACCGACGGGAGAACGTAAACTTCCTGCGTATGAATGTAAGGAAGGTGCTGAGGAATTGTTTTTCCGTGAAGTACAGAAAGGGTTCAACAAACATTTTAAGACGCTGAGTGGAAAGAAAAAAGAAGAATATCTGAAAAGACTTGAAACCGAATGTAACGTAATAGTTCCAAACGGACTGTGCGATTACTTTATGATACTGTGGGACATCATCAATTGGTGTCACAAGAACGGTATATCAACGGGACCAGGACGTGGCAGTGTGTGTGGAAGTCTAATAGCATATTGCTTGGGAATAACCAATGTAGACCCTATTCCATACGGTTTGATGTTTGAGAGGTTTTTGAACGAAACTCGTGTAAGTGGTGAACGTGCGAAGAGTAGCGACTCCATGCCGGACATCGACGTCGATTTCCCTGCCGAATATCGTGATGTCGTGAAAGGTTACATTTCTGCACGTTTCGGTGAACTTCACACCTGCTCAATCGCTACATATACACGTATGAAATTGAAGACGTGTATAAAGGATTTCGGCAAATTGAAGGGTCTTTCCTTTGATTACACGAACAAATTGACAAAGGACATTGATGACCAGATAGAATATACGTGGGGAGACCTTATTAAGTATGCAACGCAAAGTAAGACACTATTCAAGTTCGTACAAGAGAATCCAGATATAGTACATTTGACGAAGTACGCACTTCTGCAACCACGTGCCGAATCAATTCACCCTTCGGCAGTCGTTATCGTACCGAATACAGATTCACGTGGTAACAAGATAGACATATACGGTTGGATGCCCGTGAAGGAGATAGACGGAATGTTGGTTAGCGAGTGGGAAGGTAAGTACATAGACAAGTCGGGATTCTTGAAGGAAGACATATTGGGATTGAATCAGTTGGACAAGTTTGACAGTATATTGCGACTTATAAGACAAAACACTAAAAAGACGCTTGACTTGAACGACGTTACGTTTGATGACGATGATGTTTACAAGTTCTTTCAGCAAGGTTGGAACGAAGATATATTTCAGTTTGGCACAAACGGTCTTATGAACTACTGTCGTCAAGTGAAACCGAAAACGCTTGACGACCTTATAGCAATGACTGCTCTATTTCGTCCCGGACCGATGGATATAGGTGCGCATCAAGATTTTGCCGACATAAAGCGTGGTAAGAAGAAACCGACGTATGATTACGGTATGGAACAGATTACACACAACACGTTCAGTCTGTACGTGTATCAGGAACAGATTATGAAGGCAGTCGTTGTCGGTGGCTTGACTCCAGTTGAATCAGATGTGTTACGAACAACGATTAAGAAGAAGGACGTAAAGACGCTTGCGTCGTTTGGTGACAAGTTCAAGCAGGGGTATGGAAAGTTGCTTAAAGAACACGGAATAGATGATTACAAGGAATATGCCGCACGTGTTTGGGACAAATTGTTGGCTTTTAGTGGATATGGATTCAACAAGTCTCACGCTGCAGCATACACCATCTTAAGTTATTGGTCGCAATGGTTGAAGGTGAATTATCCGTTGGAATTTTGGACTACGTCATTACAGTATGCAAGCGAGAGTGAAATACCGTATCGTCTGTCGGAAATGAAGAAGTGCGGAGCAGAAATCGAGATACGTCCGCCAGACATTAATTATTCTGACGGTGGCTTCACTTGTGATGCAAAGGAACAGCGTATATTCTTCAGTTTGGCAAAGATTAAGGGTTGCGGAGACGTGGCGGTTCAAAACATATTGGAGACACGCAACAAAGGTGGTAAGTTCTTCAGTTTTGATGAGTTCTGCAGTCGTGTTCCGAGTAAGGTGAATAAAACTGTGATAAAGAGTTTGATTATTGCCGGAGCGTTTGACTTACTTGAAAGCATAAAGAATCAGCGTGACCGTCGTCAGTTGTTACAAAGATTTTTGGAAACAAAGGGAGACAAATTACCAGAACAGTATGAAACCAACGAAGCAAAGACGAATGCGTTTTGGATTACAGAACAGAAACGTCTTACGGGATTCGGCGAGATAGACTACGAAAGTATGGTGCGTGATATGATACCGAGCCGTCGTGTTGCAGAACATTACGTTTCTGACCAAGATTTCTTGATTACCACGCTTAATTCAGAAGTGACTGTTGTAGGTAAGTGCATATTCACGGGAACGAAGGAGTTGAAGAAAGGTGGTGTGATGTGCAATTTGAAATTGGATTGCAACAATATGGTAATTCCGATTACATTTTGGGATGACGCATATCAGAAACTGCCTTGCGATGTTGATTTGCTTAAGAACAAGTTGATAGCCGTTTCAGGAGTTGTTAAGAAAGACAAGTTCACGAATGAACGCAGGGTTTATAGTAACACGAGTTCTCGTGTTTATTTGTTACAAAAATAATGAAGGAAAATAAAATGTTAGAGAAAATTTACAACGGAAAGCATCTGTCAAAACTTGACAAGATAATGCAGTGGGAGGACAAAGAAACCGTAAGAAGTGAAAGTGTGAGCACTCACAGTTACAAGACTACGGTATTTTGCAGCGTTTTGCTGGACGACGTGTTTCCCGGATTTGACAATCCGGAATGGAACACTTTGAAGGTGAAATGCATGAATAGAGCGTTGTTTCACGATTGGGACGAGACGTTCATTAGTCGCGACATAAGTCACGAGGTTAAATACAATAAGTATAACGGCGAGTGTATAAGAGACACGTTGGATAAATATGCACGTGCCGCAGCAGCGGAAGATTTTGGTTTGAAGAACGTGATTGGTTCTTCGATGTTTCTTGACAAGGCAGCAGACTTTGGTGTGTATTCAATCGTGAAACTGTGCGATTGGATGGCAATGTCGTACTTCATAAAGCGTGAACAGTCGTTGGGCAATACTTCTCTGAATGACGTGATACCTATGATGGTTACGAATATGCAACGATGCTGTGAGAGCGTGAAGGATTTTGTGGTTATGATGGGCGGAAAAGAAGCAGTGTTGAATAAGTTGATTGAATCATTAAAGACATTTTAGAAAATGAAAGTTAAGATTTATTCATACGTTGGTGTGATAGGCGGAGGCAAGACTTACAGAGCAAACCTTCAGAAACAGTTGTGTGAAGAAAGTGGTGTGGAATACACTATGCTTGATTTCAGCGACCCGATTCGTGAAGCAGTTGCGAAGATATACGGTTGTAACACACCAACAGCAGAAAGTAAGGAATACGCATTGTGGAAGAACTGTAATTTCAGAACCTGCGTACCAGACGATGAGAAACCAATCATTGCAATAAGTGGTCGTCAGATACTGCTGAATGTCGGTGACCTTATGAAGCAGTGGATGGGGGTTGACGTGTTTGCGCAAAATATGAAGAGACGAATAATAGGATTCGTCAATGAAAAGCGTTGTGATTCCGTATCAGAGGTTTGTGTTATTGCGTCGTCGTTACGGTATGAATTGGAGGCACAATACTTAATTAAGGCAGCATGTTATCTTAGAGATGAGGGGCATTCTGTAGAGTTGAACATTGTGTTCTGTAATTACAGTAATGTGTCAGTTGAAGAAGCAGGACAGATAAGCGAAAAGACTGTAAACGGTAGTGAAGATTTTGCTTACAAGTTGCTTTGCCGTGGATGTGAAGACGGTGAAAATATAGCAGAGTTTATAAGTATGTTTATTAAGAAAGAATTGATATGAGAAAGAATATTACAATCGGTGACAAGGTTTATCAATTACAGTTTGATGACTTTGATGAGGAAATGGACATTGACAATTTGTTACGTATTGACCACAGCAATCTCGTTGGAGAGATGGTCACGTTTCCCGTTTTTGTCAATCGTTTTGGCAATTTACTTGCTGAGGCAGAAAGTAAGGTTGCTGAGGTGAAACTCAATTTGGAGATAACAGAAGCAAAGTTGAAGGAGCGTCTTAAGGCAGAATTGCAAGAGGTAAATGGTGGTAAGAATCCAACGGTGGACGCTCTCAATAACGCAGTGTTATTAGATAAAACGTATCAAGCGATGCGGAAGAAGTACATTGAAGTTCAAAAGAATCGTGACTACATTCAGTCTGTATTTTGGTCGGCAAAGGACAAAAGTAGTAAGTTGGACAAACTTTCACTTACGTTACAGCAGGGCGACGTCACAGAATCTGAAATTGAAGGTAGAGTGAACGGTGTACTTATCAAGCAAAAGAGAGGTCTAATTAAATAAATGATGTATAATAAAAAAAATTGTAAGGTTATGAGCGAAGTATCAAATTTTCGGTCGCAATTAAAAGCGACGTCAATTAAACAGTTGCAAAAGCGTATTGATTCCGACAATGCAATGTTGGGAAGTTCTGAAAAGAACGAGTATCTTAACTTGGAAGACGGCAAAACAATTAAAATCCGTATCTTCCCAGCACATCCGGGAATTGAGGATTTCTATCAAGCAAAGAAATGAGATCGGAAGAGCGTCGTGTAGGGAAAGAGTGTGTCAGTA
>OGVN01000041.1_pt1 | contig 14430 bp, 15 predicted proteins | sample 1575751 | NCBI WGS metagenome assembly OGVN01 (sample SAMN07581530, study PRJEB24739) | freshwater metagenome | place: Singapore | collected 2015-01 | reverse complement strand
GTTTCCCAGTCACGATATAGGGATAATGGCGGTATGTCTACACAAGGTTTTATTCTAAAAATTGCATGTCCTGATCGCCCTGGCATTGTCCATGCGGTGAGTCATTTCCTTTTTAACGAAACTGCCAACATTCTGGATTCGGCGCAATTTAGCGACACATTCACGAATCGTTTCTTCATGAGGGTGCATTTTGCTCAAACCAATCAACCCCTCAATCTAGAGCAGTTGAAGGCTTCGTTTGCGGCTGTGGGTCAACAGTTCCAGATGGAGTGGGAACTCTTTGATGCCTCTAGCAAACCCAAAGTCTTGATCATGGTGTCTAAGTTGGGGCACTGCTTGAACGATCTTTTATTTAGAACCCACAGTGGTTATTTGCCTATTGAGATCGCAGGGATTGTCTCGAATCACCAAGACTTTGCAGACTTGGCCGCTACTTACAAGATTCCGTTTCATCACATGCCGCTATCAAGTGCAACAGATGCGCGCAAAGATGAACAAGAGCAACAGTTATTGCAACTGATTGATCAAGAGAAAATTGATTTGGTGGTTTTAGCAAGATATATGCAAATTTTGTCACCCAAGGTTTGCGAAAAGCTATCAGGTAAAGCTATTAACATTCATCACTCCTTTTTGCCAAGTTTCAAAGGCGCTAAACCATATTGGCAAGCGCATCAGCGGGGAGTGAAGTTGATTGGTGCCACAGCTCACTATGTGACCACTGATTTGGATGAAGGTCCTATCATTGAGCAAGGTGTGGAGCGTGTTGATCACTCCATGGATCCTGAGCAGTTGGCTGCGGTAGGGCGTGATGTGGAATGTATGGCTTTATCAAGAGCCGTGCGTTGGCACGCGGAGCATCGCATTCTTTTAAACGGTAAGAGCACGGTGGTATTTCAGTAATGGATGTTGCTTACTTACTAGATTTATTTTTGCATCTAGATAAGCACTTGGTCACTGTAGTTGATCAGTGGGGTGCTTGGGTTTACGTTTTATTGTTCGCCATCATTTTTGTAGAAACTGGTTTGGTGGTCATGCCATTTTTGCCAGGCGACTCTTTGTTGTTTGTGGCGGGCGCGATTGCAGCAGTAGGCGGCATGAGTTTGCCGATTTTGTTAATTCTTTTACTGCTAGCAGCAGTCGCTGGTGACGCCTTGAACTACTCGATTGGGCGTTGGTTCGGCCCTAAAGTGTTTGCTTGGGAAGATTCACGTTGGTTTAACAAAGAAGCTTTTGATAAAACCCATGCTTTTTACGAAAAGCATGGGCCCATTACCATTGTCGTTGGCAGATTCATGCCGTTTATTAGAACCTTTGCTCCATTTATTGCCGGTGTGGCACAGATGTCATACCCGCGTTTTGCTACCTACAACGTGATTGGTGGCATCTTGTGGGTGGTGGGTTTAACAGGTCTGGGTTATCTGATTGGTGAGCACCCATGGGTCAAAGCCAACTTCTCCGTGGTGGCTTTGGCCATGATCATCATTCCTGGGCTGCCAGCGGTGTGGGTGGTGCTTCAATCAACTTACGCTAAGTTCAAGCAGAGCAAGGCCTGATTTATCTCTTTTGGTATTGGGTTTTGCCAAAGAGAACATCTTTTGCTTTGTTATCTACGAGAGGTTTTCGCAAAGAGGTCAAAACTTCTACGCCGCGTTGAACAGCAGGGCGTGCTGCAATCTCTTCGTGCCAGCGTAAAACATGTGGAAACTCTTCCAATGTGATGCCCTGATTTTTCCAAGAGCGTGTCCAAGGAAAAATCGCAATATCAGCGATGCTGTATTCCTTGCTGGCAATATATGGTTTTTTTGATAACTCTTTATCCATCACGCCATATAAGCGACGTGTTTCATTGGTGTAGCGATTGATGGCGTAATCAATCTTTTCTGGTGCGTAGATTCTGAAATGATGGGTTTGGCCAAGCATTGGGCCCACGCCACCCATTTGGAACATCAACCATTGCATCACTTCGAACTTGGCACGATCTGTCTTCGGTAAAAATTTGCCAGTTTTGCTTGCCAAGTACAACAGGATGGCGCCAGATTCAAACAGGGCGATGGGCTTGCCATCTGGACCGTGGTGATCGACCATCGCTGGAATTTTGTTGTTGGGGCTGATCTTTAAGAATTCTTTTTTGAACTGATCGCCAGCGCCAATATCAATTGGGTGAGCGATCCAATCTTTGCCTAAGCGATAGCCACATTCTTCCATCATGATGTGTACTTTGTGACCATTGGGTGTGGCCCAGCTATAGATATCGATTGCTTGTTGTTTATTCATCTAATTCACCATGACAATTATTAAATCTTTTGCAATCGATCGATAGCCGATTGCAAGGTTTCTTCTTTTTTCGCAAAGCAAAAACGGATTACCCCAGACTCTACTGGCTCGCTATAAAAAGCCGAGACAGGGATGGCTGCCACCCTCATGTCTTTGGTTAACCACTGGCAAAAATCCGCGCTGCTTAACTGACTCTCTGGAATGCCTAATTGGGTATAGTCCACGCACTGAAAGTAAGTGCCGGGTGAGGGGAGTAATTTAAATTTGGTGTTAGCTAAGCCAGATCTCAAAAAGTTTCTTTTCTGTTCATAAAAATCTGACAAATTTAAATAGTGATCAGCGCATTCCAAGTATTTAGCAAGACCATATTGCATGGGTGTATTAACGGTAAACACATTGAACTGATGTACTTTTCTAAACTCATGCATCAAGTGTTCGGGTGCGGCGACATAACCTACTTTCCAACCGGTCACATGATAGGTTTTGCCAAAACTAGAAATAACAAAACTGCGATTAGCTAACTCTGGATGACGTGCGACACTTTGGTGACTCTTGCCGTCGTACACCATGTGTTCGTAGACTTCATCGCTACAAATTAAAATATTGGTGTTGCGCACAAGACTGGCCAGCTTCTCGAGGTCTTCTGATTCCCACACCATGCCTGTTGGATTGTGTGGCGAGTTGATCATGATCATCTTGGTGCGAGGTGTGATGGCAGATTGAATTGCCTGCCATGGCATCTCATAACCAGTGATGTCGCCGGATGCGTTTCTGTTGACGATCAGTTGCACAGGAACTGCTGTGCCACCAACGGTATCAATCGCAGGCACATACGAGTCATACACAGGTTCAATCACAATTACCTCGTCGCCTGGCCCAACGGCGCAAGCAATCACTGTAAAAATACCTTGGGTGCCACCTGCGGTAACTGTGATTTCAGTTTGAGGGTTGTATTGTCTGCCGTATAACGCCGCTATTTTTTTACTAATGCCTTCGCGCAGTGGTGCAATACCTGCCATGGGCGGGTATTGATTGTGGCCAGCTTGCATGGCCTCATGAACGGCGTTAGGTAGGGCAGGATCACACCCAAAGTCTGGGAAGCCTTGCCCTAGATTGATGGCTTGATGCTCATTGGCTAAGGCGGACATCACTGTAAAAATAGTGGTGCCAACTTTGGGTAAGCGAGTAGGGAGCGTAATTTGTTTCAAAGCAGTATTATTTGTATTCATTACTTATGATTATTCTGCCATGTTAATAGTACTTTCGCCTGCCAAGAGTTTGGATTACGACACACCCCCAAGCACTGATAAACACACGCTACCTATTTTTATTGATGAGTCTGCCAAATTAATCAAAGATCTCAAAAAGCTATCTTTGCAAGAAGTAGCAGAGCTCATGGACTTGTCTGACAAGTTGGCGGCTTTGAATGTGGCTCGATTTGGTGAATGGTCTAAGACTTTTACCGCTAAAAATAGCAAGCAAGCCATCTTGGCATTTAATGGCGATGTCTATGAAGGATTGGATGCACCATCTTTAAAGCCCAAATCCTTGGACTATGCTCAAGAGCATGTCAGGGTTTTGTCTGGCTTGTATGGCGTTTTAAAACCTTTGGATCTCATGCAGCCATATCGCCTAGAGATGGGTACGGCATTTAAAAATACCGTTGGTAAAGATCTCTATGCGTTTTGGGGTGACAAAATCACCAATGCCTTGAAGCAAGATTTGGAGCAGCAAAAAAGCAAAGTATTAGTTAACTTGGCGTCCGACGAATACTTTAAGTCTGTAAAAGCCGATAAGCTGGGTTACCCCATCATCGCTCCAGTGTTCCAGGATGAAAAAGCTGGCAAATACAAAATCATTTCTTTTTATGCCAAGCGTGCCAGAGGTTTGATGACGCGTTTCATGATTGATAACAAAATTGAAAAAGTGGCAGATCTAAAAGACTTTGATTTGGAAGGTTATCGGTATGCATCGAAAGAAAGCACTGAGAACAAACCGGTCTTTAGAAGAAAAGAACAATAAACATATCAGTATGAAAAAACTGCCTAGCTTTTTATTCGGGTTGGTACTGGCTTTTACACAGATAGGTCATGCAATGGCGATTGAAGAACCAGCATATCAAGTGGTGATCAAGGACGGTGACTTTGAGTTGCGTCGATATAACACCATGATCATTGCAGAGGTTGTGGTGACGGGAAGCTTGAGCGAGGCTTCGAATAAAGGCTTTCGTCAGGTGGCTGACTATATTTTTGGTAACAACGAAGACCCGCTCAAAAAGCAAGCCGAAAAAATTGAAATGACTGCTCCAGTCACGGTTGAGCCTGATTTGTCATCCAAGATTGCGATGACAGCTCCCGTAACTGTCGAGAGCCAAGGTGGCAATCAACAGTCAACATGGAAGTTATCTTTTGTGATGCCATCCAAGTTCACTTTAGAAACACTGCCTAAGCCAAAAAATAACAACATCAACATTCGTGAAATCAAATCACATGACCTTGCAGTAGTCAGATTTAGTGGTTTTGTTGATGAAGAAAAGATGCAGGTGCAAACTAAAAGATTAGAGGCATGGCTGAGACAACAAACATTGACTGCGCAAGGCACAGTGCAGTTATCACGTTACAACCCACCATGGACATTGCCATTCTTTAGGCGTAATGAGATTTGGTTGAGGGTGGGGTCTAAAGTTAACTGATTATCAAGTGTAAGACTTGATGCCATTTATAGGCTTAGCGAATTAAGTTCTTTAGTTTGACTTTAACGCGGTTTTTATTTGCTCTTTTGCGGGCAATTTTTACTAGAAATTTATTTTCTAATTTATTTGCCAAGCTAACATGTGGAGTACTGTTATTTGTCGAATGCATGTTTGGTGATGATGTTGAATCAGTGAAACAGCGGTTGTTGACTTGGGGTGTCGTCAGGCATCTCAGCATGAACAATTTCACCAGCTCTATCAACAAACATTGGCGCACCACAATCCTCGCACATCTCAGGTTTATATAGATCAGCGTGTCTGAACTGATCTTCAATACCAGCGGCTTTGATGGTGTCGTAGATTTCTCGAATCGGGCTGTCTTCAATCGAGATGTCATTAATGGCGTCATTGGCAACTGACTCGCGATCGTACAAAGGCCAAATCACGCCATAAATTAATTCTTTAGAACCTTTCAATGCAAAAGAAATACGATATTCATCGCATTGTTCTTCTCCAAATCCTGCAATCACACAAGATAGTCCTGCGGGTGACACATTTAACAAAGACTCTAAATAATTCACTGCGGCAAGTATGCTCAGTGGTCTAATTTTCCGATCTGCCTCACGGCAGTTAGTGAAGTAGGCTTCGGGTAAAGATAGTTCAAATTCGCAGCCAGGCATGATGGCAGCGATGGTGTCCTTTAAACCAGTTTGCCAATTTTCTAGACACACTGAGCGCTCTTGTCTGCGAGGAGCTTCTTCTTGCCATCTAAACAACGGGCCAGAGGAGGGAGCTGCTACAACCCCCACGATATATCGTGGATCGGCCAGTACAGGAATTGTTTCTGGCATATCGCGCAGTTCCAATTTAATTTCTCCACCATTGACCGCTGCACTGGCTAGCTTCTCAAGTAGCAATCTTGTTTGGCAGTGGGAGTGGGGCATTTGGTCGATGCTGTAGAGCCATGGAACTAATGCGATGCGGGCATTTTGTGCAACGATTTGCTCGTGTAATAAATTGCCGGTGGCGCTGATGGATTCAGCACTTAATTTGCCTGATGGAATACTGTAGCGAGTTCTGGCAATAATAGGGATGGCAATCAGTACGGCATCCCAATGCTCACCGTTCTGCTCTAAGGTTAATGACTCAGCCAGAGTCTCAGCATTTTCAGCTAGGCAATCAAATGCTATTGGATTAATTTTTAAAGTTTGATCAAGAGCACTCTCAATGGCATTTTGGTTTTGCGCGTGCAGTAACCGTAATAGCCTCTCCATCAAGCGAGTTTCCCAAAAGATATCTTCTACGCGGCTACCAGATGCAGCCAGTGATAGGGCATCTGATACCAAGCGTTCAGATTCTGGGGAAATGCGTGAGGAGTTTTTGGGTCTGTAACTAGACATGGGTACATTCTAAGCAAAAGATAGATCAATCGCTTATCTGCTAACGAATATATTTCTTAAGCTAGAAAATTAAAGTAGTTAAAGTTATTAAAGTAACTTTAATGCTGCTGGTGGAATCGTTTGACCCGATAAGTGGGCTTTTTGTAAAACTGTCCAGAAGTATCTGTAACTTGCTCTGTCATGAAGTTTGCCAGCGTGCTGGATAGGACCCCAGTTAGCTTCTTGGGCTGCTAGCAAGATAGTTGCGGCAATTTCAACATCAGTGGCGGTTGGTGATAAAGCTTTCACAATCACTGGAATTTGATTAGGGTGAATACTCCACTTGCGTGTGTAGGCAAATTCATTTTTTGCTCGCAAAGTGTCAGATTCAATAATTGATACATCATTGATATTTGTGCACACATTGTGTGAGGCAACTTTGCCATGTGCATGACAGGCTGCTGAAATTTCTAACATCGCACGTGCAATGAGTGGGTGATCAAACTGACCACGATCCATGGCGTCACCTGGGATTGCACCATGATGAGCTGAAACAAAATCCATCAGACCAAAACTCAGTGACTCAATTTGAGGTAGGGCAGCAATGGCGTACACATCATGTAGCGCACCATGAGTTTCAATCAAGGCTTGAACTGGAATTTCTCGATCAATACCAGCTGCTTTGGCAACCCGATTGATTTCATCAATCACTGTTTGTGTTTGTTGTGCTGACTCCACTTTAGGAATCATCACGAATGCTATTTTTTTACCAGCTTTGCCAACTAATGTGGCTACATCAGATTTCCAGCAAGGGTGACTTGGGTCATGGATTCGAACGCCGACGCGGTTGAATTGATTCTCTGGGCTTAAGAGAATGTCGACGACTAGTTGTGCATGTTCTGCTTCTTTGCCAACTGGCGCACCATCTTCGCAATCAAAAGTGATATCAAAGACTGGACCTAGTTCTGCTTGCAGACTTAAGGCCTTACGCATGCGCACTTCTGTGCCTGCGTAGTGATCACAAACAGGTAAGGCCCTCGGAAGGGCCTCACCTTGGAACAACACTTGACTAGGTTGCATTAAAAGCGTGCTTGCTTAGAGCAAGTGTTTTACGCCGTCTTGCTCTTCAGTCAATTCGTTCAATGTGAAATTCATACGCTCACGTGAGAACGCATCGATTTCTAAACCTTGAACAATCTTGTACTCGCCGTTTTCGCAAGTAACTGGGAAGCCATACATCACTTCTTTTGGAATGTCGTATGAACCGTCAGATGGAATACCCATTGTTACCCACTTGCCGTTTGTGCCACAGTGCCAGTCATGGATGTGATCGATAGCAGCGTTAGCAGCAGAAGCAGCAGAAGACAAACCACGTGCATCAATAATTGCTGCACCACGCTTACCAACTGTTGGCAAGAATGTGTTCTTGTTCCACTCTTCGTCATTGATCATGCTCTTCACTGATTGACCGCCAATCGTTGCAAAGCGGTAGTCAGGGTACATTGTTGGGCTGTGGTTACCCCAAACAACTAGTTTCTCGATATCTGCAACTGCTTTACCAGTCTTAGCTGCTAACTGTGACAAAGCACGGTTGTGGTCAAGACGTAACATGGCTGTGAAGTTCTTAGCTGGTAGATCTGGAGCTGACTTCATAGCGATATAAGCATTTGTATTAGCTGGGTTACCAACTACCAATGTCTTAACAGTGCGCTTAGCAACCGCATTCAATGCTTTACCTTGAGCAGTAAAGATTTGCGCATTTGCTGACAACAAGCCTTTACGCTCCATACCTGGACCACGTGGACGTGCACCTACTAGAACTGCGTAATCAATATCTTTGAACGCTGTCATTGGGTCGCTGTGAGCAGTCATGCCAGCCAACAATGGGAATGCGCAGTCATCGATTTCCATCATCACGCCTGTTAGAGCTTTTTGTGCTCTTTCGTCAGGAATCTCTAAAAGTTGCAAGATCACAGGTTGATCTTTACCCAACATGTCGCCGTTAGCGATACGGAATAGAAGTGAATAACCGATTTGACCTGCTGCGCCAGTAACGGCGACACGCAATGGGGCTTTTGCCATGTGTTTGCTCCGAGCTTAAAGTAAATGAAAAGGGTATCTTGCGCCATTCTCCTGACGCAAATCCTACAAAGTTTAGGTCTTTCGCACTATTTCTGTCAAATAGTCTTATATAAGACATAAGTCTCTAGACTAAAACCCCTAGCTTGTGATGAAATAATGGTCATGACCGAAACAATTGCCACCTTTAGCCCGCTCTATCAGCAAATCAAAGCGCTGATTTTGGGCAGTTTACAAGCGGGTGAGTGGAAGCCAGGTGAGGCTATTCCGAGTGAAAACGACCTGGCAGCCCGTTTTAAGGTCAGTCAGGGCACGGTTCGCAAGGCCATTGATGAGCTAGCTAGCGAAAATCTCTTGGTTAGACGTCAAGGCAAGGGCACCTTTGTTGCCACGCACCATGAAGATCGGGTGCATTTCCGCTTTTTAAGGCTGGTGCCTGATAACGGTGAGCCTCACTACCCAAAAAGCAAGATTTTGGACTGTAAGCGCTTGCGCGCCCCAGCTGAGATTGCCAAATTATTGGATCTAAAGGCGGGCGATGCGGTCGTTCAGATTGAACGTATTCTATTTTTCTCTGAAGAAGCAACGGTTTACGAAGAAATTTGGTTGCCTGGCACCACTTTCAAAGGTTTGACCACGGAGCGTCTCGTTGAATGGCGTGGCCCGATGTATGCGCTATTTGAAACTGAGTTCGCCACCCACATGGTTAGAGCAACTGAGCGTTTGAGGGCGGTGGGAGCCGATGAGCTCTCAGCGAAGCACTTGGGTATTGAGATTAACACCCCATTATTGGCGGTTGAGCGGGTCTCTTTCACGTATGGTGAGCGTCCTGTAGAAGTCCGTAAGGCGGTTTACCTGACTTCTACCCACCATTATTTGAATGAACTGAATTAAAAATGCCTAAGTAAATGCTTAAGTTTTAGGCATTTATATGTATTACAAGAAATTTTTTTTAAAAAGTCAGACTTACGAAAGTTAATTAAGCGATAAAATCGAAAGGTTTTGCAGAGAGCAAAAAAACAAGTGAGGTCATAAATGCCAGAATTTAGAAATATTCATGTTTTTGATTTGATGAAATACCGTTTGCCTTGGGCCGGTAAGGTATCAATTTTGCACCGTGTTAGCGGTCTATTGATGTTCATTTTGATTCCATTCGTGTTGTATTTATTGGATAAAAGCATCACATCTGAGATCAGTTTTGAGACGTTCAAAGCAGTTTTGGCTAACCCAATCATCAAGCTCATCATTTTGGCTTTGATCTGGGCTTACTTGCACCACTTCTGTGCTGGTATCCGTTTCTTGATGCTTGATATGCACAAAGGCATTGATAAAGCATCTTCAGCTAAATCAGCCGTGTCTGTTTTGGTCATCAGCTTAAGTTTGGCAGCAGTATGTGCAGCCAAGCTATTTGGTTTGTTTTAAGGAGTCACCATGGCTAATAACAATGTGGGACCAAAGCGCTTAGTTGTAGGTGCTCATTACGGTCTTAAAGATTGGTTGTTGCAGCGTATTACTGCTGTGATCATGATTGTTTTCACTTTGATCTTGTTGGTGGCATTCCTATTAGGTGATGCAACTTATGAAGCTTGGTCTGGTTTGTTTGCAAACCAAGTGATGAAGTTAATTACTTTCTTGGCGATTTTGAGCTTGCTCTACCACGCTTGGATTGGTATTCGTGATATCTGGATGGATTACATCAAACCAGTAGGTATCCGTTTGACACTACACGTATTAACCGCGTTATGGCTGATTGCTTGTCTTGGCTATACCGCTCAAATCCTTTGGAGGGTATAAGGAATGACTGCCATTAAGACAGCAGTACCTCGTCGCCGTTTTGACGTTGTGATCGTCGGTGCTGGCGGCGCCGGTATGCGCGCATCATTGCAGCTAGCTGAAGCTGGTTTAAACGTAGCCGTTTTATCCAAGGTTTTCCCAACACGTTCACACACAGTTGCTGCGCAGGGTGGTATCGGCGCATCTTTGGGCAACATGAGTGATGACAATTGGCACTATCACTTCTTTGACACAGTAAAAGGTTCTGACTGGTTAGGTGACCAAGATGCGATCGAATTCATGTGTCGTGAAGCTCCAAAAGTGGTTTATGAACTAGAGCACTTTGGTATGCCGTTTGACCGTAACCCTGATGGCACGATTTATCAACGTCCATTCGGTGGCCACACAGCTAACTACGGTGAAAAAGCTGTACAACGTGCTTGTGCTGCTGCTGACCGTACAGGTCACGCTTTGTTGCACACACTCTACCAACGTAACGTGCGCGCTAAGACACACTTCTTCGTGGAGTGGATGGCGCTAGACATCATTCGTGATGCCGAAGGTGACGTAGTTGGTGTGACTGCATTAGAAATGGAAACAGGCGAACTACACATTCTTGAAGCTAAGTGCGTGATGTTTGCTACTGGTGGTGCTGGTCGTATTTGGCAAGCTTCTACAAATGCTTTCATCAATACTGGTGACGGTATGGGTATGGCTGCTCGTGCAGGTGTGCCATTGGAAGATATGGAATTCTGGCAATTCCACCCAACCGGTGTAGCCGGTGCTGGCGTTCTCTTGACAGAGGGTTGCCGCGGTGAGGGTGGTATTTTGCGTAACAAGAACGGTGAACGTTTCATGGAGCGTTACGCGCCAACTTTGAAAGACTTGGCACCACGTGACTTCGTTTCACGCTCAATGGACCAAGAGATCAAAGAAGGTCGTGGTTGCGGTCCTAACGGTGACTACGTAGTTCTAGATTTGACACACATTGGTGCTGAAACAATTCACAAGCGTTTACCATCTGTTTATGAGATCGGTATTAACTTTGCGAACGTAGACGTTACAAAAGAACCAATTCCTGTTGTGCCAACTATTCACTATCAGATGGGTGGTATTCCAACGAATATTCATGGTCAGGTTGTTGCGCCTAAGAACGGCAATCCGAATGAAGTTATCAATGGTTTCTACGCGATGGGTGAGTGCTCATGCGTATCAGTACACGGCGCTAACCGCCTAGGTACTAACTCATTGTTAGACTTGTTGGTGTTTGGTCGTGCGGCTGGTAACCATGTGATTTCGACTGCGTTAAAGCAAAAAGAACACAAGCCATTGCCAGAAAATGCAGCTGATTTCTCAAGAGCTCGTTTGGCCAAATTGGATAGCTCAACATCTGGTGAATACACTCAAGACGTTGCTAACGACATTCGCAGCACAATGCAAAAACATTGTGGCGTATTCCGTACGCAAGAGTTGTTGGACGGTGGCGTAACGAAGATTGCAGAAGTAACTGCTCGTGCTAAGAACATTCACCTCAAAGACAAATCTAAAGTATTCAATACAGCACGTATTGAGGCTCTAGAGTTGGAAAACTTGATTGAAGCAGCTAACGCAACGATTGTTTCTGCAGCAGCTCGTAAAGAGAGTCGTGGTGCTCATGCTCATGACGATCACCCAGAGCGCGATGACGTTAACTGGATGAAGCACACTCTCTGGTACAGCGAAGGTAATAAGCTCGACTACAAGCCAGTCAAATTGACTCCGCTAACAGTTGAATCCGTTCCACCTAAGGTTCGTACCTTCTAAGAGTTATTAAGGAAGAAAAATGAGCGATACACGTATATTTGAAGTCTACCGTTACGATCCAGATGTTGATGCAGCTCCACGCATGCAGACATATGAGGTTGAGTTGGATGGTTCAGAGCGCATGCTATTGGATGCCTTAATGAAGCTAAAGAAGATGGATGAGACTTTGTCATTCCGTCGTTCTTGCCGCGAAGGTGTTTGTGGTTCAGACGCGATGAACATCAACGGTAAAAATGGTCTAGCTTGCTTGACGAATATGTTGACTTTGCCAAAGAAAATTTCTTTGCGCCCACTACCTGGCTTGCCAGTAGTGCGTGACTTGATTGTTGACATGACTCAATTCTTCAAGCAGTACCACTCGATTCGTCCATACCTAGTGAATGACACGCCACCTCCTGAGAAAGAGCGTTTACAAAGCCCAGAAGAGCGTGAAGAGTTAGATGGTTTGTATGAGTGCATCTTGTGTGCTTCATGCTCAACATCTTGCCCATCATTCTGGTGGAACCCTGATAAGTTCGTAGGCCCAGCAGGTTTATTGCAGGCTTACCGCTTTATTGCTGATAGTCGTGACCAGGTAACTGGTGAGCGTTTAGATAACTTGGAAGATCCATACCGTCTATTCCGCTGCCACACCATCATGAACTGCGTAGACGTATGTCCAAAAGGCTTAAACCCTACAAAGGCAATTGGTAAGATTAAAGAGTTGATGGTTCGCAGAGCTGTTTAATGCCGATATCATCAGAGACCTTGTCGCTCTTGCGTTGGCGTGCGCGTCGAGGTCTGTTGGAAAATGATTTGATGATGGAGCGCTTTTTTGAGCGCTACCATGATCAGATCGAAGAGAGTGACCTAGAGCCACTCAATAGTTTGTTGGATTTAAGTGACAATGACTTGATGGATTTGTTACTGCGTCGCAAGGAACCGGAGGGGGAGCTTGCGAATCAAGGGGTACAACGTGTCCTGGCCATGTTGAGACCTGTTAGAAAAGAATAACTTCTAACATCGTAGTTGCCCGGAATTGGAATAGAACTTGCTTGTTTGCTAATACCAAAAACGCGTATAAGGATTGAAAAATGAACGCCACAAATGAAAAAGCCACGTTATCGTTCTCTGATGGCACACCAGCCATTGAGCTACCTATCTACAAAGGTGTAGTAGGTCCAGACGTTATTGATATTCGCAAGCTTTATGGTCAAACGGGTAAGTTCACCTATGACCCAGGCTTTATGTCCACAGCTTCTTGTAACTCTAAGATCACTTATATCGATGGCGATAAAGGTGAGTTGTTGTACCGTGGTTACCAAATTCAAGACTTGGCAACTAACTGTGACTTCTTAGAGTCATGCTACTTGTTATTAAAAGGTGAGTTGCCAAATGCAACTCAAAAGAAAGAATTCGACAGCTTGGTGATGCATCACACGATGGTTCACGAGCAAATGCAATTCTTCTTGCGCGGTTTCCGTCGTGATGCACACCCAATGGCTGTATTGACAGGTTTGGTTGGTGCGATGGCAGCTTTCTACCATGATGGCTTGGATATCAACGATGCGAAGCAACGTGAAGTAGCTCAAATTCGTTTGATCGCTAAGATGCCAACATTGGTAGCGATGGCTTATAAATATTCTGTGGGTCAACCATTTGTTTACCCAAGAAATGATTTGTCATACACAGCTAACTTCATGCAAATGATGTTTGCAACACCATGTGAAGAGTACAAAGTAAACGACGTATTGGTACGCGCTTTGGACCGCATCTTCACATTGCATGCTGACCACGAGCAAAATGCTTCAACTTCAACAGTGCGTTTGGCTGGTTCTTCAGGTACTAACCCATTTGCAGCGATTGCTGCGGGTGTGGCTTGCTTGTGGGGTCCTGCTCACGGTGGCGCTAACGAAGCTTGCTTGCAGATGTTAGAAGAAATTCAAGCCAATGGCGGTGTTGAGAAAATTGATGATTTCATCGCCAAAGTCAAAGACAAAAATTCTGGTGTGCGTTTGATGGGCTTTGGCCATCGCGTGTATAAGAACTTTGACCCACGCGCTAAATTGATGCGTGAAACATGCTACGAAGTTCTAAAAGAATTAGGTTTGGAAAATGATCCATTGTTCAAGTTGGCAATGACTCTAGAAAAGATTGCTTTGGAAGACGAATACTTCGTAAGCCGCAAGCTATATCCAAACGTAGACTTCTACTCAGGTATCGTTCAACGCGCATTGGGTATCCCAACAGAAATGTTCACATGTATCTTTGCTCTAGCACGTACAGTGGGTTGGATTTCTCAGTGGGAAGAAATGATCACTGGTCCTGAGTACAAGATTGGTCGTCCACGTCAGTTGTTCGTTGGTAGCCCAACACGTCAAGTGACACCTATCGCTAAGCGTTAATTTAGGAAGATCAATGGCACGTACGTTGTATGACAAATTATGGGAT
>OGVN01000040.1_pt1 | contig 15027 bp, 16 predicted proteins | sample 1575751 | NCBI WGS metagenome assembly OGVN01 (sample SAMN07581530, study PRJEB24739) | freshwater metagenome | place: Singapore | collected 2015-01 | reverse complement strand
GTTTCCCAGTCACGATAGTTTGCAACATGATGAAGATGGTAAGAAGCGCCCAGGTGGTCTAAAAACTCGTGGTGACACAACTGGTGGTGCCGGTAATTGGCGCGCTGGTGGTGGCAAGAAAAAACATCAACAGCCTGCTGCTGAAGTTCAAAGTAATTTCGTGGCTCCGACAGAGCCTGTTGTTAGAGATGTTCATGTACCAGAGACAATCACTGTGTCTGAGTTAGCGCACAAGATGTCTGTTAAGGCAGCTGAAGTAATCAAGTTGCTCATGGGCATGGGTCAGATGGTAACAATCAATCAGGTGCTAGACCAAGATACAGCGATGATCATCGTTGAAGAAATGGGTCATAAGGCATTTGCTGCTAAGTTAGATGATCCTGATACAGATTTAACGACTGATGCTCATGATGCTGAGTTGTTAACAAGACCTCCAGTAGTTACTGTGATGGGTCACGTTGACCACGGTAAAACATCATTGCTCGATTCGATTCGTCGTGCCAAGGTTGCCTCTGGTGAGGCTGGTGGTATTACTCAGCATATCGGTGCTTACCATGTGGAAACTCCACGCGGCATGATTACTTTCTTGGATACACCAGGTCACGAAGCGTTTACTGCGATGCGTGCTCGTGGTGCTCAGGCAACTGACATTGTTATTCTGGTGGTTGCTGCTGACGATGGCGTGATGCCACAAACTAAGGAAGCGATTGCTCATGCTAAATCAGCGGGTGTGCCGTTGGTTGTGGCAATTAACAAAATTGATAAACCTGAAGCTAACCCTGAGCGCGTGAAGCAAGAGTTGGTGGCAGAAGGTGTGGTTCCTGAGGAGTACGGTGGTGATTCACCATTTATTCCAGTTTCAGCTAAGGCTGGTACAGGTATTGATGACCTCTTAGAAAACGTGTTGTTGCAAGCTGAAGTGCTTGAGCTAAAAGCGCCTAAAGATGCAGCAGCAAAAGGTTTGGTGATTGAAGCGCGTCTTGATAAAGGTAAGGGTCCTGTTGCAACTATTCTTGTGCAATCAGGTACTTTGCGTCGTGGTGACATGATTTTGGCGGGTTCATCTTTTGGTCGCGTTCGTGCGATGTTGGATGAAAACGGTAAACCATGTAACGATGCTGGCCCATCGATTCCTGTGGAAATTCAAGGTCTATCAGAAGTGCCTGCAGCGGGTGAAGAAGTTATTGCAGTTGCTGATGAGCGCAAAGCACGTGAAATTGCATTGTTCCGTCAAGGTAAGTTCCGTGATGTGAAGTTGGCTAAGCAACAAGCCGTCAAGCTTGAGAGCATGTTTGAAAGTATGGGTGAGGGTGGTGTTGAAGCGAAGAACTTGCCGATCATCATCAAGGCTGACGTTCAAGGTTCTCAAGAAGCATTGGCGCAATCATTGCAAAAACTATCTACTTCAGAAGTGAAGGTTCAGATTGTTCATGCCGCAGTAGGTGGCATTACTGAAACTGACATCAACTTGGCTGTAGCTTCTAAAGCGGTGGTGATTGGCTTTAATTCACGTGCAGATGCATTGGCCCGTAAGTTGGCTGAAGCCAATGGCGTGGATATTCGTTACTACAACATCATCTACGACGCTGTTGATGAAGTGAAGGCGGCGATGAGCGGTATGTTGACACCAGAGAAGAAAGAAGAAGTCACTGGCTTGGTAGAGATTCGTCAAGTGATTCAGGTTTCTAAAGTCGGTTCTGTGGCTGGTTGTATGGTGCTTGAAGGCATCGTTAAACGTTCATCACGCGCACGCTTGTTACGTAACAACGTTGTTGTATGGACTGGCGAGTTAGATTCGTTAAAACGCTTCAAAGATGACGTGAAAGAAGTTAAGGGTGGTTTTGAGTGTGGTTTATCACTGAAGAACTACAACGACATCCATGAAGGTGATCAATTAGAGATTTTCGAAGTAACAGAAGTTGCTAGAACACTCTAATAGCATTGAGTCATCAACATGCCAGTTAAGAATCATCGTAATCAAAGAGTCGCCGACCAAATTCAAAGGGATTTGGCCGAGCTGATTCCTCGAGAGATTCGAGATCCTAAAGTGGGTTTGATTACTTTGCAGGCTGTTGAGTTAACAACTGACATGGCTCATGCCAAGATTTTTTTTACAGTGTTAGGTGCCGAGCCTGAGTATGCTTTGGCTGCGCTGCGTGAAAAAGCAGGTTATTTGCATTCATTGTTATTTAAGCGTTTACATATTCATACGGTGCCGACTTTACATTTTCATCACGATGAGTCTGTTGCCAGAGGTGTGGAGATGTCACGTTTAATTGATCAGGCGCTTGGCGACCAAGATAAGGCTTAAGTGATGCCCCAAGGTATACATGGGGTGGTACTGCTGGATAAGCCAGAAGGTATCAGCTCACAAACGGCAGTGACAATCGTTAAACGTGCTTATGGTGCGGAAAAGGCGGGTCACACAGGGACTTTGGATCCCATGGCTACTGGTTTGCTGCCTGTGTGCTTGGGTGAGGCAACAAAGTATTCGCAGGATTTGTTAGATGCAGATAAAACTTATCTAGCGACCATCAAGTTTGGTGAAAAGACCACGACTGGTGATGCTGAGGGTGAAGTGGTTGAAGTAAAAGTTGCTAATTTTGACGTGACTGATGACAGGCAGTTACAAGAAAAATTGGCGGAAGTATTACAGAAGTTCACAGGTGATATTGCTCAAGTGCCACCGATGTATTCGGCGCTGAAAAGAGATGGAAAGCCTTTGTATGAGTACGCTCGTGCAGGTGAAACATTAGAGCGTGAGGCACGCCATGTGACGATTCATTCTTTGAAGTGGATCAAGGTGGAGTGGCCGCGAGCGGAGTTGGAAGTGAGTTGCAGTAAGGGTACTTATGTCAGAACTTTGGCAGAGGATATCGGAGAGTATTTGGGCGCAGGCGCTCATTTAATTGGCCTAAGAAGACAGAGAGTTGGTCATTTAAATTTGGAGCGTGGCGTAACTTTAGAGGTTCTCAAGGAAAACTCTAGAGAAATTAACCAGGGGTCTGAGTATTTGCTCCCTATAGATGCACTGGTACAAGATCTCAATTCATTGGGTCTTAGTGAAGAAGAAGCTAATCGTTTGCGTTTGGGACAAAGAGTTCCTGTGAGCAAGGCGGGTAGTGAAGAAGAATTGATGAGGATTTATCGCGGTGCGATTGAGTCTTCAAATTTTATGGGTACGGCGGATTGGCGCAAGGGTGTTTTACATCCGCGTCGTTTGATTGCCCAAGCAGCAGTAACGAATTTAACCAATTGAAAAAAGTGAAAGCAGAACCATGAGTAATATTCGCGCATTAAGAAACATCGCCATCATTGCCCACGTTGACCACGGTAAAACCACCTTGGTTGATCAATTGTTGCGCCAGTCAGGCACATTCCGTGACAACCAGCAGGTTGCAGAGCGTGTGATGGACTCAAACGATCTTGAAAAAGAGCGCGGTATTACCATTTTGGCTAAGAACTGTGCTGTTGAGTATGAAGGTACCCACATCAATATCGTTGATACCCCAGGACATGCTGACTTTGGTGGTGAAGTAGAGCGTGTGCTATCGATGGTTGATGGTGTTTTGTTATTGGTTGATGCTGTTGAAGGACCAATGCCACAAACACGTTTTGTGACTAAAAAAGCTTTGGCACTTGGTTTGAAGCCAATCGTTGTTGTGAATAAAGTAGACCGTCCAGGTGCTCGTACAGATTATGTTGTTAATGCAACTTTTGAACTTTTCGACAAGTTAGGTGCGACAGAAGAACAGTTGGATTTCCCTGTGGTTTATGCCTCAGGTTTGAGTGGTTATGCTGGTCTAACGGACGATGTGCGTGAAGGCACGATGAAGCCTTTGTTTGAAACTATCTTGAAGCACGTGCCAGTGCGTGATGATGATCCAGACGGTCCGTTGCAATTACAAATTTCATCTATTGATTACAACAGTTATGTAGGTAAGATTGGTGTGGGTCGTATTAGCCGCGGTACGGTTAAGACGGGTCAAGCAGTGGTTTGTCAAAATGGTCCAGATGGCACACCGTTTAATGGTCGTGTTAATCAAGTATTGAAATTCCGTGGTTTAGAGCGTGAGCAAGTGGATCAAGCAATTGCCGGCGATATCGTGTTGATCAACGGTATTGAGGATTTGGGTATTGGTACCACGGTGTGTGCTCCTGATGCATTAGAGCCGTTGCCTATGCTTAAAGTTGATGAGCCAACCTTGACTATGAACTTCATGGTTAACACTAGCCCATTAGCAGGTCGTGAGGGTAAATTTATCACCAGCCGTCAAATTCGTGATCGTTTGAATCGTGAACTTAAATCAAACATGGCTCTTCGTGTGAATGACACAGACGATGATACGGTTTTTGAAGTATCAGGTCGTGGTGAGTTGCACTTAACTATTTTGATTGAGAACATGCGTCGTGAAGGCTATGAATTAGCAGTGTCACGTCCTCGCGTTGTTTTCCATGAGGAAGATGGCGTGAAGATGGAGCCGTATGAGAACTTAACGGTTGACGTTGAGGATACAACTCAAGGCGCTGTGATGGAAGAATTGGGTAAGCGCAAAGGTGAATTGCAAGACATGGTTTCTGACGGTAAAGGCCGTACACGTCTTGAATACAGAATCCCAGCGCGTGGCTTGATTGGTTTCCAAGGCGACTTCTTGACGATGACACGTGGTACTGGCTTGATGAGTCACACATTTGATGCTTATGGTCCAATGAAAGAGGGTATGGTTGGTGAGCGTCATAACGGTGTATTGATTTCTCAAGATGATGGTGAAGCAGTTGCTTATGCTTTGTGGAAGTTACAAGATCGTGGCCGTATGTTTGTGGTTCCTGGTGATGCACTTTATGAAGGCATGGTGATTGGTATTCATAGCCGTGATAATGATTTGGTTGTTAACCCAATTAAAGGTAAGCAATTAACTAACGTGCGCGCTTCTGGTACAGATGAAGCGGTTCGTCTTGTTCCGGCTATTCAAATGTCTTTGGAGTACGCAGTTGAATTCATTGCTGAAGATGAGTTGGTGGAAGTGACACCTAAGAGCATTCGAATTCGTAAGCGCTACTTAAAAGAGCATGAGCGTAAAAAGGCTAGTCGTGAGACTGTTGCTTAATTAAGCGAGGTCTGTCAACAAAGCCGCATACTCTTGAGTTGCGGCTTTGTTACTATTAGAGCCCCATCGATGCAAAGTCAATCTGGTATATCTCCTAGCAAAGTTTTTTTACCCAATCAGCTTGATGGGTGCGACACCGTATTAGACTTTTTGTGTGACAAATTCCCAGCCATCTCTAAAAGTGAGTGGGTGGCTAGATTTAATGATGGTTTAGTCTCTGACGCCGATGGCGTCACTCTTGATGTTTCGAGCTCATATTTGCCAGGAGTATTTGTTTATTATTTCAGGCGAGTTGAGTCGGAGGAGCCTATCCCGTTCAATGAGGTGATCATCTATCAAGATGATCATTTGCTTATTGCAGACAAGCCCCATTTTTTACCGGTGACACCTGGTGGGCATTACTTGCAAGAAACACTATTGGTTAGACTCAAGAAATCAACTGGGATTGACACCTTAAGCCCAATTCATCGAATTGATCGTGAGACAGCGGGCTTAGTTGCTTTCTCAAAGCTACCGGCTGATAGAAATGCTTATCAAGCTTTGTTTAGAGATCGATTGGTTGTAAAAAGCTATGAAGCCATTGCGCCTTATGCCAGTTCATTGGTCAACCGTTTCCCAATTCACTATCAAAGTAGGATTGAGGAGTCTGAGGTATTTATCCAGATGCGTGAAGTAGCAGGTGAGCCTAATGCGGATAGTGTGATTGATCTATTGGAGGTAAAAGGTTCTTGGGCTAAATATGCTTTGAAGCTAGGTACAGGTAAAAAACACCAGCTGAGAGTTCAAATGAGTGCCTTGGGTATACCCATCAAACATGATCAGATTTATCCGACTCTTTGGCCTCACAAGATTAGTAATAAAGACTTTACAGAGCCCCTCCAGTTGTTGGCGAAGAAGTTGGCGTTTATTGACCCGGTCACTGGTCTAAGGCACCAATTTTTAAGTGCACAAGAGCTTCACCTATAAAATTTAGGCATGTCTACAAATCAAAAACGTTTAGCTGTTGCACCCATGATGGATTGGACGGACCGTCAGTGCCGTACTTTTCATCGTAGTTTGACCAAGCGCGCAGTGTTATATAGCGAAATGGTTACAACCGGTGCGCTGATCCATGGCGATGTGCCAAGACATTTAGATTTTGATGAAATTCAGCATCCAGTAGTGTTGCAATTGGGCGGTAGTGAGCCACAAGATTTGGCTGTATCAGCAAAATTGGCGCAACAGTGGGGCTATGACGAGATCGATCTAAATTGTGGTTGTCCATCTGAGCGGGTCCAACGTGGTTCGTTTGGTGCATGTCTCATGGCTGAACCAGATTTAGTGGCCAATTGCGTTAAAGCGATGGTGGACGCTGTGGATATGCCAGTCACAGTTAAACATCGTATTGGTTTAAATGAGATGGACGTTCAAGATAATCCAAGTGATTATCAATTCACCTTGGATTTCATTTGCAAGGTGGCTGAAGCAGGTGCTGCTCAAGTGACCATTCATGCGCGCAATGCTATTTTGAAAGGTTTATCACCAAAGGAAAATCGAACCATTCCGCCATTGCGTTATGAAGTAGCTAAGCAACTTAGAATCGATGCACAAAAGCATTTTCCAAATTTAAAAGTTTTGCTCAATGGTGGTTTGGAAACTAATGGCGATATTGCTAGATATTGGAATGACTTTGATGGTTTCATGATTGGTCGTGCTGCGTACCATACGCCCGGGATGATGCTTGATTGGGATGAGATGCTAGAAACTGATGGACAAGCATTTGGTCATTTTTTCGGTGTCGAACAATGGAATAGAATTACCGAACAGTTAATTCTGCAATGTACTCAGTGGCTAAAACACTGTGAGTCAACTGGAGAGCATTTCCACATGGCAGCGATCACCAGACATATCCTTGGTTTAGCCCATGGCAAGGGTGGTTCTAAGCACTGGCGCAGAAAGCTATCGGATTATCGATTGCTTGGCGCAGTAAAGACCGAGAAGGATGTTAGAAGCTTTTTTGAGGATGCGAATCAAGAGTTAAGAATGTATGTTGAACAAGAGGACTCAGACAGGTTATAATCTTATTTCTCTACGGTGGCTGTAGCTCAGTTGGTAGAGTCCAGGATTGTGATTCCTGTTGTCGTGGGTTCGAGCCCCATCAGCCACCCCAAAATACCTAAAGCCCCTTTAAGGGGCTTTTTTTATTGGGCTAAAACCCTATTCAACACAAATCAAGAATTGTCTGTAATATCGGTATTCATTACATTCATTCGCTAATCATGAAAAAACTACTTCTCGTATCAGTGCTTTCAATTCTCAATGTGAGTTTGGTGTATGCCAATGGTGAGGCGACTTATAAGCAAGTATGTATTTCATGTCATGGTGCTGGAGTAGCTGGTGCTCCTAAGGTTGGCGATAATGCCAAATGGGCACCGCTCATCAAAGAGGGGCAAGTGACATTGACGGCTCATGGTTATGTGGGGGTGAGAGGAATGCCACCTAAAGGGGGTAAGCCAGATCTCTCCTTGGCCCAATTTTCTGATGCGGTTGTTTATATGGCTAACCAATCAGGTGGCGCATGGCAAAGCCCCAATGAAAAAGTCATGCATGCCATTCATGAAGAAGTTGAAAAGCGTAAAAAACAGCTCGCTAAAAAATAAGTTACGTAACTACTTTCATCGCTGATGAAAGTAAATCATCAGAGTAACCAATATAGCCCCAATTGATAATTGGCTAATCATCGTTCTGTAGGTGAGTTTATGTATTAATCTGTTTTCAAGATTTTCCATGTCTTTGATCATTTCTTTGCGCAGATCTTTTAAACAGTCCCATAAATTAGTCATTTGCGTTCGAAGATCTTTGATTTCGGACCTTACATCCTTTATTTCTTCTCGGACTTCCTTGATATTATTTTTCAGTTCCTCTCGAATCTCTTTAATGTCATTTTTGAGTTCATTGCGAACTTGATGTAGTTCTTCTTTGGTGGCTAAATTATCTTTGTCTTTTGATAATTCATTCATGGCATGGCTGAGTGTGCTGGCCTGATTGGCGCTAAAGCCATTGTTCTCAAATGTCTCTTTGAGTGTGAGTGTGTCAATCATTCTGTCTCCCGTGTGCGAGACATTAATTTATAGTTTTTATAAGAAAATGACAAATCAATAAAAATGATGGTGACTAAGAAATAGGGTTATTAGGAGCATTGATTCAAGATGTTCATGAGAAAATAATCTTTGTGAAAACATTTTTAAACATTCTCTCGCATGGCTTTCTATGGTTATTGGCCGTGATTCCATACAGTTGGGTCGTACGCATTGGTTATGCCATGGCAGCTGTAGCACCAACTTTTTCAAAGTCTCGAGTGAAAGTCATCAATGCCAATTTGAAAGCATGCTTTCCTGATTTGTCTCAGTTAGAGCGAGATGAGTTGGCTAGGCAGCATTGGCGGTTATTAGGTAGAAGTTTTGCAGAACGTGGCAGGCTTTGGCTAGGTAGTGAGCAAGCTATCAATGAATTTGTAACGGTTTACCCAGAAGTTGATATGAATGACGGCAAGCCTCGCCTCTATGTCAGCATGCATATGGTTGGTATTGAGGCTGGTTTGATAGCTATCACGATGCACCTTAAAAAAATTAAGGCAGCTCCTGGCATCACCTTGTATGTATTCATGAAAAACGAATACTTTGAGCCCCGTATCAAGAAGTGGCGTGAACGTTTTGGCGCAAAAATGTTGCTAAGACAAAGTCACGGTCGTGAGTTAATTCGTGAAGCTCGCAAAGGAACCTTTGTTTGTTTGTCGCCTGATATGGATTTGGGTAGAAGTGATTCTGAGTTTGTGCCATTTTTTGGGGTGCCTACCAATACAGTATTAGCCGTTTCAAAAACAGCCAGACTGGCAGGGGCTGAAGTCTGCCCGATTTTTACAACGCTAAGAGCAGATGGTTCTGGATATGACTGTCATGTCGGTAAGCCGTGGCCAAACTTTCCATCGGATGATCCTGTTGCTGATACTGCAAGAATGAATCAATATTTTGAAGAGGTGATCAAGCCTCGTATCCCTGAGTATTACTGGATACATAAACGATTCAAAAATCGCCCTGATGGGCAACCATCTATTTATTAGTTTTTAACTAATCTGGCTTATAAGCCACCAGGCCTAATAAGACCTACAGCAAGACCTTCAATCGTGATCTCATCTCTACGTGGATCTACGATGATATTTTCAAAGTCAGGATTTTCAGCAATCAATTCAATTTTTACGCCATGTGGACCTTTGGATTGCGACCAACGCTTGACGGTTACTTCATCATCTAAACGGGCCACAACAATTTCACCATTGCGAACTTCACTGGTTTTCTTCACTGCCAAATAATCACCATCCAAGATACCTGCATCTTTCATACTCATGCCACGTACTTTTAAAAGATAGTCGGCACCTTTATCAAATAAAGATGGGTCACACGGAACTTGTTTTTGAATGTGTTCAACAGCCAAGATTGGTGAACCTGCGGCTACTCGTCCAATTAATGGCAGCGTGAGTTGTTGCAAGGATGGAATAGGGAGGTTGAGTTGCTTAGGAAGTTTGATGCCTCGTGAAGTTCCTGGAGTCAACTCAACATAACCTTTGCGTGCTAGTGCACGTAAATGTTCTTCTGCAGCATTGGCTGAAGCAAAACCCAGCCGAGTGGCAATCTCCGCTCGAGTTGGCGGTAAACCGCTACGCGAAATCGCATCAGTAATCAGGCTAAGAATCTCTTCTTGGCGTGCTGTTAGCTTAGGTTTGGCTGTGTTTTTGTCCATACTGTCATTCTATACAGTGATTTCATAAGATGCAATACCCATTGATAATGTTTTATATGAATTCTGGTCATTTATTACTTTTGGGTATGGGGGGCACGATTGCTGGCTTGGCTGTCGATCCCAATAAGCCTCTGGCGTACCAAGCTGGGCAAATCAGTGTGGCTGAGTTGCTTCACGAACTGGGCATGGAGTCTGAGGTTGGGGATGTGCAGGCTGTTCAGGTTGCCAATATTGATAGTCGTCATATGACTGAGGATCTGTTGGTTCAGTTGGGTTGGGCTGTCAAAGCTGGCCTAGAGGATGAGTCAGTAACAGGTATTGTGATTACCCATGGCACCGATACCATGGAAGAAACAGGCGTCTTTTTACATGCCACTTTGGGTAAATTAGCCAGCCACTACAAAAAAGCAGTTGTTTTAACAGGTGCCATGCTGCCATCAAATGCTGATCATGCTGATGGTCCTTTGAATCTGAGGGCTGCGCTGTATCTAGCTAGCGAGGCCAGAGGTAGTCAGCAATACGGTATTTTGGCCGTGATGGCGGGTAAGCCATGTCTAGCTAGAGAGCTATCGAAGCAACACACACATGCCCTAGACGCACTGGTGGTCAATGCCAGAGAGCTTGATGGGCCGATCCATAAGCGACAGGCTGACCTCAGTTTGCCTGGGGAGGCAAATTGGCCATGGGTTGAAATATTGACCAGTCATGGAGGTGCCAAAGGTGAGTTGGTTGATGCTCTGGTGGCTCAAGGGGTAGAAGGTATTGTGATTGCAGGTACTGGGCAGGGCAGTGTTAACAGGGTATTGGCAGAAAAATTGGTGTGGGCTGCTCAGATGGGGGTGGCGGTGGTTCGTTCATCCAGAACAGGTGCAGGAGCTGTATTTTCAGAAATTCCTGAGCCAGATTCAGCCTGGAATTGGCTATCTGCAAGGGATTTGTCGCCTCCTAAGGCCAGAATCGCTCTTCAATTGGCACTTTTAGAGGCAAATTCAAGAAATACTGAGGATTGGCAGAGTATTTTTGCTACAATCTAGGGCTGTAGTTTTTTTACCTTGTCACACTGGTCAGTTATCTAAACAGTGGTAGCTGAGACGCCCAGGTGACTTTTATCCATAAGGAGTAATTAATGCGTCATTACGAAATCGTTTTTATCGTCCATCCGGACCAAAGCGAGCAAGTACCTGCCATGGTTGAAAAGTACACTAGTACGATTACAACTCAAGGTGGCAAAGTTCACCGCGTTGAAGATTGGGGCCGTCGTCAAATGGCTTACATGATCGACAAGCTCGCAAAAGCTCACTACGTTTGCATGAACATTGAGTGTGGTCAAGCCACTCTTGATGAGTTAGAGCACGGCTTTAAGTTCAATGACGCAGTTTTGCGTCACTTGGTTATCAAAATGAAGAAAGCTGAAGTTGAGCCTTCTATCATGATGAAACAGGTTGAACGTGAAGAAGCTCGTAAAGCTCTTCAAGCAACGGAGGCGCCTGCTGCCTAATAGGCACTGAGCGGGTTTGGGTTGAATCATTTCATCCTAACAGCCGCCCTAATCGCCAAGGAAGCTCTTCGATATACGCCTGCAGGAATACCTGTTATTGAATGCCTACTAGAACATAGTGGGGAAGTTCAAGAAGCAGATCAACCTAGGCAAGTCAGAATGAGTCTCGAAGCGATTGCAATCGGATCAGTTCATCAGCAATTAGATCAGATGGCACTTGGAGGGGTAGCTAGGTTTGAAGGTTTCTTAGCCCATAAAACTCTGCGCAGTCAGCGACTCGTCTTTCATATCACGCATATTGAATTGTAAAAAGGAAACATCATGGCATTTGTAAAAAAAGGTGATGACCGCAAGAACAAGCGTCCAGCACAAAACCCATTGTTCAAACGTAAACGTTTTTGCCGCTTCACAGCAGCAAACGTTGACCAAATCGATTACAAAGATGTAGACACACTACGTGACTTCATCGGTGAAAACGGCAAGATCACTCCTGCTCGTTTGACTGGTACTAAAGCTTTGTATCAGCGCCAATTGGAAACAGCTATCAAACGCGCGCGCTTCTTAGCTTTGATGCCTTTCACTGACCAACATAAGAAATAATCAGGAGTCACTATGCAAATTATTCTCCTAGAAAAAGTAGCTAACCTTGGTAACTTAGGCGACGTTGTTCGCGTTAAAGACGGTTTTGCACGTAACTTTTTAATCCCACAACGTATGGCTCGTCGTGCTACTGCTACAGCAATTGCTGAGTTTGAAGCAAAACGCGCAGAGCTAGAAAAATTAGCAGCTGAAAAATTGGCCGCTGCACAAGCAGTTGGTGCAAAGTTAACTGGTTTGACAGTTGAAATCAAACAAAAGGCTGGTGTTGATGGTCGTTTGTTTGGTTCTGTGACAAACCATGACGTTGCAGAGGCATTAAAAGGTAAGGGTTTCTCAATTGAGAAAGCTTCTATCCGTATGCCAACTGGCCCATTAAAGATTGTTGGTGACCATCCGTTATCAGTTGCTGTTCACACAGACGTAGTTGTTGAAATTACTGTCCAAGTGATTGGCGAGCAAGCGTAATTAATCATTTAATTGAACGATATCTCCTGATATCATCAGTTCATGGTTGATTCAGCGCTACAAGCTTTAAAAGTACCCCCGCATTCCGTCGAGGCCGAGCAATCGGTGCTCGGCGGTTTGCTTTTGGATAACTCTGCATGGGATAGAGTTGGGGACTTGCTCACTGAAAAAGATTTTTATCGTCCTGATCATGGTTTGATTTATCGAGTGATTGGTAAGTTGGTCGGTGAGGCATTGCCTGCTGATGTGATTACCGTTGCAGAAGCAATGAAAACTCAGGGTGGTGGCGAATCAATAGGTATTGATTACCTCAATGCCTTAGCTCAATCTACACCTAGCGCATCCAATATCCGTGGCTACGCCGAAATTGTGCGTGACAGAAGTGTTTTACGTCGACTCACTCAAACCTCAGACATGATTGCTGGTAGTGCATTCACTCCAGAGGGTCGGTCAGTTCAGACTTTGTTGGATGAGGCTGAATCAAGAATTTTGGCGATTGGTGAAGATAGCAATCGCGGTAAAACAGATTACTTTGAAATTGCTCCGCTACTGACAGATGTCGTGAACCGTATTGATGAGTTGTATCACCGTCAAGGTTCTACAGATGTAACTGGGGTGGCTACTAGCTTTATTGATTTAGATCGTCAGACCAGTGGTTTGCAAAAAGGCGATTTAATTATCGTGGCAGGTCGTCCTTCTATGGGTAAGACCAGTTTTGCCGTCAATATTGCAGAGAACGTGGCTCTTAAAGAAGGTTTGCCTGTTTTGATCTTCTCTATGGAGATGGGGGCGTCTCAATTGGCGTCACGTATTTTGGGTTCTGTTGGACGTATTGACCAATCTCGTATGAGAACGGGTAAGTTAACCGATGATGAATGGCCAAAAATTACTGAAGCGATTTCTCGGTTGAATGACACCAATATCATGATTGATGAGACAGGTGCCCTTAGTAGCTTAGAGTTGCGGGCTAGGGCTCGCAGAATTGCTCGTAAGTGCGGTACTTTGGGGTTGATCGTGATCGACTACATTCAGTTGATGAGCGGTAATAGTGGTGGCGGTAGTGAGAACCGCGCAACTGAAATCTCAGAAATTTCTAGATCTTTGAAGTCCTTGGCTAAAGAACTTCAGTGTCCTGTCATTGCGTTATCACAGTTAAATCGTGGTCTTGAGCAGCGCCCTAACAAGCGTCCTGTGATGTCAGACCTTCGCGAATCTGGTGCTATTGAGCAAGATGCGGATGTGATTTTGTTCATCTACCGTGATGAGGTCTATCACCCAGACACGACCCCAGAGAAGGGGGTGGCTGAAATCATTGTGGCTAAGCAACGTAATGGCCCAATTGGTACGATCAAGATGAGTTGGCAGGGTCAATTCACGAAATTTGACAATTTGGCATTGGCTCCAGGTCAGTCATCTGGCGGTTACGAGCCGTTTTAATTTATTTAGGTAAAACCCTTAGCTAATAGACTAAAATGATGACACTTTTGTGTCGTGTCATATAAGGATGCTTATGCTTGGTCGTTTCATGCCTAAAGAAGAGAATTTCTTCGAATTATTTAATCAGCACGTTTCATTATGTGTGCAGGGATCTAAAGATCTATTCCAGTTGATTAATGATCTGCCCAATGCTCCTGAGCATGCTAAGGCGATTCAGTCTTCTGAGAAAAAAGCTGACAAAATTACCCACGAAACCATCGATTTACTTCATAAGACATTTATCACACCATTGGACCGTGATGAAATCCATAAGTTGATTACAACGATGGATGACATCCTAGATTTGATGGAAGATGTGGCTGAGGTTAAGCGATTGTAAGCGATATTATTCCAGCAAACAAACCGTAAACTTCGTCCCGTTTTCACCATTTTCAAAAGCCAAATAGCCGCCGTGCGCTTCGATGATGTTTTTGGATAAAGTCAGCCCGATGCCCGCGCCGTCTTTTCGGGTGGTAAAGAACGGCAAGAAAATTTTATCTTCAATTTCGGGTTCAATGCCGGCACCGGTATCAGTAATAATAAGATAAAGGCGTTTTTCTTTGAGTTCAGCGCTAATGCTGATTTCTCTTTGGTCTTTTCCCTCTAAAGCATACATGCTGTTGGTTAGCAAATTGATCAACACTTGCTCCATTTGGTTACGATCTACTGTAATCCATCGTTTAAAGTTCAGTTGGTTAACCACGGCAATGGATTCCTTTTTGAACAAAGGTTGCATGATTTGCAAACAGCTTTCCACCAATTCCGATAGCTCCGTTTTTTCTTTTTTAGGCGATGGCAACATGGCGAGTTTTCGATAGCTTTCTACAAATTCCTGCAGGTGATTACTGCGGTTGTGCATTGTGGCTACGCTTTGTTTGATGTCTTCTAAATCTTCGGTCGACAAACTTTCTTGTTGGACCAATTCGTTCAAATTTTGCGAAAGTGACCGAATCGGCGTAAGCGAATTCAACAGCTCGTGTGAAATCACTTTCATCAAATTAATCCAAGCTTCTTTTTCTTTTTTCTCTACTACTTTCTGAATGCTGTCGAGCAAAATAATGTAGTATTCTTGTTCAAAAGTCTTGGTGGCCGAGGTTTGAATCA
>OGVN01000039.1_pt1 | contig 15062 bp, 16 predicted proteins | sample 1575751 | NCBI WGS metagenome assembly OGVN01 (sample SAMN07581530, study PRJEB24739) | freshwater metagenome | place: Singapore | collected 2015-01 | reverse complement strand
CCAACTGTGCCAAAGGCAAAGACGGCTAAAGGCAAACCCATGTTGCCGCAGTTGTTAAACATCATGGGCGGAACAAAAGTCTTGGGATCCATGCCAGATAATCTGGCGATTGGCCAAGCCAGGATGCCAGAACCCAGAACAATGGCCACACCACACAACAATAAGTTCCACTGCTCTAATAACTCAAAATCTTTACTCACAAACGCAGAGACCACCAACATTGGGGCAATCACATCCAATGTTGCCTTATTAATCCCCGACATGTCTGGGTGTGCTCTGCGACCATACACCCAACCGGCAAAAATAATCAACACAACCGGCGTGATGATGGATGCAATTCTGAAAAACATTAGTTGCCCTCAGCAATAGGTTCATCACCTACTGTTGGAATAAATAATTTTTCGCGGTAGTAGCGCAACTCTTCCACAGACTCAATGATGTCTGCCAAAGCAGTATGGGCCTGTTTTTTAGTAAAGCCTTTGGCAATTTCTGGTTGCCAACGCTTGCATAACTCTTTGATGGTTGAGACATCAACATTGCGGTAATGAAAGTACGCTTCCAATTTAGGCATATAACGGTTCATAAAGCGTCGATCTTGATGAATGGTATTACCGCACATCGGAGAAATGCTGGCTTTCACGTGCTGTTTTAAAAAGGCCAAACACTGCACCTCCACATCGGCCTCAGTCAGCGTTGATGCCTTGACCTTATCAATCAGCCCAGATTTACCATGGGTGCCTTTATTCCAGGCATCCATACGGTCCAAAACTGCGTCCTCTTGGTGAACCACCAACACAGGTCCTTCCGCTATGACATTCAGGTCGCCATCTGTCACAATCATGGCAATTTCAAGAATTCGGTCGGTTTCTGGCTGTAAACCAGACATCTCCATATCCACCCAAACTAAACGGTCATTCTTTCTTGTTGTACTCATCCCTATAATCTTCTCATGACATTTACTTTTTTGTTTATCTTAGGCTTGGTTTTGAGTGTTGGCACCCGCTATTACTTAGCAGGGCGACATATTCGGCATATTGCAGAGCACCGCCACCAAGTTCCCGCTGATTTTGCCAGCAAAATCTCATTACCCGAGCATCATAAAGCCGCTGACTACACGATGGCTAAATTACGTTTGGGCTTATTTGAAATCGCTCTATCTGCTGCTATTTTGATTGGTTTTACATTATTGGGTGGCCTGCAGTATGTTCATGACCTCACCTTAGAGTTACTTGGGCCTGGCACTCTTCAACAAATTTCTTTACTGATTTCAATCAGCTTGATCACAGGCATCATTGATTTACCATTTTCTTGGTATCGCCAATTCACCATCGAGGAGAAATTTGGCTTTAATCGCATGACCCCCACCCTATTTTTTACAGATTTAATCAAGGGTGTCTTGCTAGGCCTTGCCATTGGCTTACCACTTCTATGGGTGGTTCTAACTTTAATGGCCGAAGCTGGTGAATATTGGTGGGTGTGGACTTGGTTTGTTTGGGTGGGCTTTAATGCCTTGATGTTGTGGCTATTCCCCACCTTCATCGCACCACTCTTTAATAAATTTAAACCGCTAGAAGATAGCCCACTCAAAGAGCGCATTGAAAACCTTCTTAAGCGCTGCGACTTCACCAGCCAAGGTCTCTTTATCATGGATGGCAGTAAACGCAGTGCGCATGGCAACGCTTACTTTACCGGCATGGGCAAAGCCAAACGTATTGTATTTTTTGACACATTGATTGAGCGCTTAAATCCTGAAGAAATCGAGGCAGTACTTGCCCATGAATTAGGTCACTTCAAACGTCAGCATATTCGCAAACGTTTAATCCAATCTTTTGCGCTGAGTTTTTTAGTCTTGGGCTTATTGGGCTGGATATCTACCAAAGCTTGGTTCTATCTAAGCCTAGGTGTCACACCTGATCTAAATGGCTATAACGCGGGATTAGCCTTGGCATTATTTAGTTTGGTGATGCCAGTGTTTGGCTTTTTCTTAACACCTATCAACAGTATGGGCTCACGTAAACATGAATATGAAGCCGATACATTTGCTGCTGAAAAATCATCTGCCAAAGATTTAATCTCTGCCTTGGTCAAACTTTATCAAGACAATGCAGCCACACTCACGCCAGACCCTCTGTACTCAAAGTTTTATGACTCACATCCGCCAGCACCGTTGCGTATTGCTCATCTACAAAAGCTGGCATTAAGATAGTCATCCATGAGATCGTTCAAAGCCCTCCTTGTTGCCTCATATGGCCGCCATTATTTAGCGAGGGGGATCGATGATGATCAAAAAGGTTTATATCAAGTCACCTCGCGGGGTAAGCAACACTTGGGAGCAGTTGGCGATATCTTAGAAGTATCAGAAACTGGTCCTGAGCAAGCAGTGATTGAAAAGATTGTGGAACGCAAAAATCTTTTGTATCGCTCAGATGCTTATAAGAGTAAATCGATTGCCAGTAACGTTGATCAAATTTTGATCATGCTCGCCACCGAACCTGGTTTTTCACCAGACTTGTTAGGTCGTGCAGTTATCGCAGCAGAAACTGCAGGTATCACACCACGCATCATTTTGAATAAATGTGACTTACCTAATAAATTGCCAGCTGCACGCAAAATGCTAGAACCCTATATTGCTATGGGCTACCCTGTACATGAGATGTCAGTTAAACATGACGCCTCATCAGTTGCCTCACTGTTACCACATGTACAAGGGAAGGTATCAGTACTTGTAGGGCAATCAGGCATGGGTAAATCGACTCTTTTGAATGCGTTGATCCCCGATGCCGCAGCACAAACTCAAGAACACTCTAAAAAGTTAGACAGTGGCAAACACACCACCACAGCATGTCGTTATTACGATTTACCTAACAACGGCTCCTCTGAATCTTTTGCTGGAGCATTGATTGACTCACCAGGCTTTCAGGAGTTTGGCTTAGCGCACTTATCTGAGAGTGAGCTACAACATGCCTTTATTGAATTTAGACCCCTATTAGGTCAATGTAAATTTCATAATTGCAGCCACGGTGATGAGCCAGGCTGCGTAGTCAGAGTAGCAGTTGAGGCAGGAGAAATTTCAGCGCAACGTGTCGAACTATTCCGACAGTTGCGCCACGAATCACATAACGCGGATCTTATCCAATCCAGACTGAAATAGTCATCAGTGCAATTAAGGTGAGCCACAAAATCACGGCACGCCAAACTAAACCAACCGCAGAACGCAAACTTCTAACCGAAGCCTCATGACCTAAATCATGAATGGGCGGTTCACCAGCCTCAGCCATTCTGAGAGCCTCATCACTATCAGGCTCAGGCAATGGCGCGCCCAAACGCACACCTAAGGCACCTGCACCAGCAGCCAAAATAACGGCCTCCAGTTCATTACTCCATTTACGCAAGTGATAACGCCAACCGTAGATAGCATCTTCAAAATTACCCACAATCGCAAAGCCCATTGCTGTCAATCGAACAGGTATCCAATCGATTAACTGGAAAAAATCTCTGGCAGCCTGCCCCAAAGGCGCACTTGCTTGAGCTGGCCAACGTTGTGCAGCCATATCCACCAAGCGATATAACACAACACCTGCCGGGCCAATTGGCACCATGAACCAAAATATCGTGCCAAACACATGGCGATGTGAGCCAACAACTGCACGCTCTAAAGCCAAGCGAATAACTTCAGACTCACTCATGGTGTCAGTGTTGATGCCAGCACCTTGCCAGTCTGCTAATAAACGCCTTGCCTCATCTAAATTGCGATCTAACAATGCCTCATGAATCGCTGTGAATGGATGGCTAAATTGTCTAAAACCTAAAAATAAATAAACAATAAAAACATTCCACACAAATGCTAGCAAGGGCTGAGTAGCCAATAAAACAATATGAACTGCTAACACCAACAAGACAGGTGGCACAAATGCCGCAACGCAGGCCAAACGACCACTTTGCTCGCTACCACTGTCAATCCCCTTCACCACAGAATCTAGCCACGTGATGGACAGGCGACGGATCCAATGGTCTTTTTCAACCGGCTTGTATTGCTCAGCAATGAGCGCAAATAGAATAGAAAAAAATGTCATGCTCTTAAAAAGTGATAAAGATTCCGTAGCATACCTGCTGTTGCGCCCCAAATGAACTTATTTTCATAAGGCATGGCATAAAAACGACGCGCACCTTCTGGGCTTTGCCACATTCTGTGCTCGTGATGATGCGGGTTCATTAAAAAACTCATCGGTACTTCAAAGATCTCCGCCACCTCAAATGGGTCAGCTTGATACTGATGCCCCGGCATTACCAAACCTACCACTGGCGTGACTTGATAACCAGTGATGGTCAAGTAGTGTGGCAAACATCCTAAAATTTCTACACGATGCGCTGGCAATCCGATTTCCTCTTCTGCCTCACGCAACGCCGTATGCTCTGGTGACTGATCATCAGGATCAGCTCTGCCTCCCGGAAAACTAATCTGCCCAGGATGGTCATACAAATGACTGGTTCTCTGAGTGAGCAATATATTTAGAGCAGCTTGATGAGCAATCACGGGAATCAAGACTGAAGCTGGAGTTGGTTGGTCACCCCTTCCGGCACGCATAGCTCCCTCAGCAGATCGGGCGGCACGATTCTCATCAGTCACCTCGACATCCCAAGGACGATCTTCTAAAAATCTAGTCCGAAGACCTTCCACGCTAAATAGATGGTCAGCAACTTTGGGTAGGTGCGTATCTCTTCCCACGATTGGCACAATCGTTGGGTCAAAATGTGGTGTTCGTGCTTTGCCCTGTTGAGAGATATCTGAAGATGCTGACATGCGACTAGTTTATAGAAATATCTATGACACTGCCTAAACAGAGATATCAAAAAGAACAAAGGCAGCCGAAGCTGCCTTTGATGCACAAGCACGTTGCAAGTGATACTGATTACTCAGCAGCCACTTCCTTAGTACGAGCTTGCAATTTTTCTTTAATACGTGCTGATTTACCAGAACGATCGCGCAAGTAGTACAACTTAGCACGACGTACATCACCGCGACGCTTCACTTCAATGCTAGCGATCAATGGTGAGTATGTTTGGAACGTACGCTCGATACCTTCGCCAGATGAAATCTTACGAACGATAAAGCTTGAGTTCAAACCACGGTTACGCTTAGCAATTACAACGCCTTCGTAAGCCTGTACACGTTTACGGTTACCTTCAACCACGTTAACGTTAACAACTACTGTGTCGCCAGGTGCAAAAGCAGGAACTGTCTTATTAGCAGTTAGACGAGCAATCTCTTCTTGCTCAATTGATTCAATAATGTTCATTACAACTCCTATAGCATCGTACCAACGTTGTATTCCGCACTGTATTGACATGGCGGACTTGGTAGAGGATGCGGTTTAAAACCCTGTTTTGTTTTGCAAACTGGCTAAATAAGCTTCATCTGCATCACTTAACAGGCCTTGCTGGCGCGCCTGAATAATTAAATCAGGTCGCCGCTTTAACGTCAGCTCCAAAGATTGTTTCCGACGGTAATCCGCTATTTTAGCGTGATGTCCGCCTAAAAGCACGTCTGGAACCAATAAATTTTCATAATTTTCTGGTCTGGTGTAGTGAAAACAGTCTAAAAGACCATCCATAAAGCTATCTTGAGCCACAGAATCGGCATCTCCCAAGGCGCCCGGGATCAATCGAATCACCGCATCCATGACCGCCATAGCAGGTATTTCCCCACCAGATAGGACAAAATCGCCCAAACTGACCTCTTCATCCACCCGTCTATCGACCAAACGCTGGTCAATCGCCTCATACCTGCCACACAACAAGGTTGCCACACCTAAATCACTGATATATTTGGCTTTTTTCTGGCTAAACCGCTCACCTTGAGGTGACAAAAGAATGACTGGGCCTTTTTTTCCACCTGATTGAGCTTGATCGACCGCCACAGCCTCCAGAGCATCTTCCAAAGGCTTGGCCATCATCACCATGCCTGGACCACCGCCATAGGCACGATCGTCCACCGTTCTGCGAGCATCGCTGGTGTAATCGCGCGGATTCCAAGTCTTTAGGCTTACCAAACCCTGCTCAAAAGCTCTCCCGGTCACCCCCCAAGAGCTGACAGCAGAAAACATTTCAGGAAAGAGAGTTACAACATCAAAGCGCATGACTTCATCATATAGCGAACTACCAGTCCAATTGCCAATCCACCACAATTTGTCGCTTTGGATCATTGAGGTCTGAATTAACTGACTTCACAACTGAGGCAATAAATGGGATCAAGCGATCCTCTTTTAAACCATCAGCCTTAACGCAAAGTATCGACTGGGCCCCGTTATCCATCAAATCAGCAACCTCACCCAAAAGCTGCCCCTGCTCATTGACCACAGGCAAACCAATCAAATCAACCCAATAAAAGCTGTTTTCGTCTTGCTCTGGAAAATCAGCACGGCTAACGTACACAGCAGACCCCTTGAGGGCCAAGGCTTGATCGCGATCAGCGATACCATCCAAACCCAAAAGAATTTGGCCACTGTGCTCTTTGGCAGTTTTGATAGAAAGTGGACGAGCGCTATCAGCCAATGCCGGTGGCTTAGCTAACCAAATATGCGATGCAGAAAATAGTGCCTCAGGTTCTTTTGAATAAGGTTTGACTTTCACCAAGCCTCTAATTCCCTGGGCGTCGAGAATATGCCCGACTAAGACCAAATCAGACGGAGGACTCATCATATTGCTCATCAGAGCCTCCGCAAATTGATTCGATAATTGCTACTTTGATGACGCAAGAACGCCATCATCCAAGACTTAAGCCTTTGGAGTGCCTTTGAGCAAACGTGCAACAGTTGGTGACAATTGAGCACCAACACCTTGCCAGTATGTCAAACGATCCTGAGCGATGCGGAAACCTTGTTCAGTTTCTACTGCGCTTGGATTGTAATAACCGATGCGCTCGATAAAGTTCGAGTCACGACGATTGCGTTTGTCTGTAGCAACGATGCTAAAGAATGGACGATTTTTTGAACCGCCGCGTGCGAGTCGAATGACGACCATGTGATTTCCTTACAATGCTGAAATAAACCCCGTATTCTAGCGCAGAATTGATAAGAAGACCAAAAATTAAAGGTGATCATGACTAAATTAACTCGCCCGTCCTTATTTTTAGGCTTTTGGGGCTTGGTTTGCCTATTGTTAACTGGTTGCGCCCAAGTCATGCCCACCTGCAATGCAGTAAATGCCCCACCAGCGAGAGATATGGCTGGCAGTCAATGGCAATTAATTCGATGGCATTACACCAGCACCAATGACGGCAAAAACCGCCTGCGCAGCATTCCACATGGCGAAAATACCCCAGCCATCACCCTAGCTATTTCATCAGATGGTCGATCAGTGAGCGGCTTTGGCGGGTGCAATCGATTTACAGCACAAGTTGCCCCTAGTGATTGGGGATTTTTAATTGAAAAAGTGGCCAGCACTCGTAAAGCCTGCGGTTCTCAGATTGATGAACTTGAGTACAAGTTATTGAGCTATTTAGCAAATTACAGAACCATGGTTAGAGATGGTGATCGCTTGTTGATCATGACCCGCGATGGGGAAGTCTTAAGTTTTGCCTTAAAAAATTAAACCCGTTCGACCCTAGGTCATGAACTCAATACAATACATCCATGCATAAAAATAAACTTCTCTTTTGCGCTTTGGGATTATTCGCCCCAGGCACTGGCCTTAATGTGTTTTATTTAAAAGGTCTTAGCAATATTTGGGCATGGGCACACCTAGTGGCACTGTTTGGTGGCATCTTAGGCTGGAAATTATTGGGTGCTAGCGATATGTCTTCAGCATTGGGCTGGGTCTTGGCAACAGTTGGTTTCATCACCTTAGAAGCTAGTTGGTTAACAACCATTGTGTTTGGCTTACGCCCTGATGAAAAGTGGGATGCTCAATTTAATGCTCAAAGCAATCAAACAAGCAACTCCAATTGGTTAGTTATTCTGTGTGTGATTTTTTCTTTGATGGTTGGCGCAGCAGTCATGATGACCGGCCTTGCAGTCGCCTTTGAGCAACACTTCTTAAGTCAATTTGAAGAGGCGAGAAAAATTTCTCAATAACTAAAAGATAGCGCTAGCTATCTTTTAGAACTGATCTGCCTTCAGACTATTAACAGCTTCGCCACCCTCTAATACAGAAGCCGCAGCGCCTGGCACCTGACTTAGCAAGTACTCAGCATAAAAACGTGCTGTGGCAATTTTTGCAGAGAAGAATTCCGCATCATCAGCCAACTTTTGCTCAGCAACGATTAATGAGCGCGCCATTTGCCAACCGGATACGAGCAAACCAGCCAAGCGCAAATAAGACACACTGCCAGCAAACACATTTTTAGTGTCTGATTTAAAGTTAGTCACCACATAATCAACTACAGACTCAAAAGATACTCGAGCTGCAGAAAGATGCTTGTGCATCGCCACTGCTGCTGGGGTTTGACTCTTCGATAATTCAGCTTCTGTTGCCTGAATCAACTGCGCTATATGTTTGGCAACCTTACCGCCATCGCGATAAGTTTTACGGCCAATTAAGTCATTCGCCTGAATCGCTGTTGTGCCTTCATAGATTGGCAAGATGCGAGCATCGCGATAAAACTGAGCTGCGCCAGTCTCTTCAATGAAACCCATACCACCATGAACTTGCACGCCTAGACTAGCAACATCCACCGACATCTCTGTAGAGAAGCCCTTAACAATAGGTACTAAGTACTCATACAAAGCCAAGTTAGTCTGGCGCACTGATTCATCTGGACTGAAGTGCGCTTGATCACTGGCTGCAGCAGCCACGTAAGCCATAGCACGTGCACCTTCAGTGTATGCACGCATGGTCATCAGCATGCGTTTAACGTCTGGGTGATGAATGATGGCAACTGGACCATCAGAACCAGCCAAATCTTTTGATTGCGTGCGGTCTTTAGCGTACTGAACTGCTTTTTGATAAGCACGATCAGCAATCGCAATACCCTGCATGCCCACTGCAAAACGTGCGGCATTCATCATGATGAACATGTACTCTAGACCACGATTTTCTTCGCCAACCAAATAACCAATCGCACCACCGTGGTCACCAAACTGCAATACTGCTGTTGGGCTCGCTTTGATACCCAACTTATGTTCTATTGATACGCAGTGCGCATCATTGCGCTCACCTAAAGAACCATCAGCATTCACCAAGAACTTAGGCACAACAAATAAGGAAATTCCTTTAACACCTTCAGGCGCACCTGGGCAACGAGCCAACACCAAATGAATGATGTTTTCAGCCATGTCATGCTCACCATAAGTGATAAATATTTTTGTGCCAAAAACTTTATAAGTACCATCACCTTGAGGCTCAGCTCGCGTACGCACCGCAGCCAAATCAGAACCGGCTTGAGGCTCAGTGAGGTTCATGGTGCCAGTCCACTCACCGCTGACCATCTTAGGTATGTAAAGTTGTTTGAGCTCATCACTTGCAGCAGTCAACATGGCCTCAATCGCCCCATCCGTTAACATCGGGCACAGCGCAAAAGACATATTAGCCGCATGCAGCATTTCAGAGCAAGCTGTGGCAATCACTTTAGGAAAGCCTTGGCCACCAAACTCAGTTGGATGAATCACACCTTGCCAACCAGCCTCACCAAATTGTTTAAAGGCTTCTTTAAACCCTGGGGTGGTAGTTACCACACCATCTTTCAGACTGCTTGGATTTTGATCACCATCCCAGTTAAGAGGCGCCACTACTTCATTACAAAACTTTGCAGATTCTTCTAAAACAGCAGCAGCTGTCTCATAACCATAATCTTCAAAACCAGGAATACTTGCCACATCATCAACGCCTGCCACATCCTGCAGCACAAATAGCATGTCTTTTATGGGTGCCGAATAACTCATGGATTGTTCCTATGATTTAAATAGACTAATGTTGTTAATGTTTATCGCTTGATGAAATTATTTATTTAACTCAGCAACTAACTCTGGTACCGCAGTGAATAAATCCGCTACCAAACCATAATCAGCCACACTGAATATTGGCGCCTCAGGATCTTTGTTGATTGCAACGATCACTTTAGAGTCTTTCATACCAGCCAAATGCTGAATAGCACCCGAGATACCCACTGCGACATAGAGCTGTGGCGCCACAATCTTGCCAGTTTGACCAACTTGATAATCATTAGGCACATAACCGGCATCAACAGCAGCGCGTGAAGCACCTAGCGCAGCCCCTAACTTATCAGCCAATGGCTCAATGATGGCATGGTATTGCTCAGAAGAGCCAAGACCGCGACCACCAGACACAATAGCTTTAGCAGTTGCCAATTCAGGGCGATCAGATTTGCTCACCTCTCTACCTGCAAAAGTTGACTTGCCGGTATCAGGAGTAGCTGCTGGCGTTTCAACTGCTGCTGAACCACCAGTAGATGCTGCCGCATCAAATCCTGTGGTTCGAACCGTGATCACCTTAGTAGCATCCGTTGCCTGCACAGTAGCTACCGCATTACCAGCATAAATAGGACGCTCAAATGTGTCAGCAGAAATAACTTTTGTAATTTCTGATACTTGTGCAACATCTAATTTAGCTGCCACACGTGGCAAAGTATTTTTACCTACGGCTGTTGCAGGAGCCAAAATATGGCTATAGCCAGACGCCAAAGCCAAGACTTGTTCCGCAAGGTTTTCACCTAATTGGTTTTCCAAGTGAGGGGCATCCACGTGAATAACTTTAGCTACGCCAGCTACTTGCTTGGCTGCATCCACTGCTGGACCCGCTTGGCAACCGGCCACCAACACATGCACCTCTGGGCCACAAGCCAGAGCTGCTGTCACAGCATTCAACGTTGCCGCTTTTAATGATTGATTGTCGTGTTCTGCAATTACTAGAGAGGTCATTTAGATCACCTTCGCTTCATTTTTTAATTTTTCAACCAAAGTCTTCACATCCGGAACCATCACACCAGCACTGCGCTTAGGAGGCTCTTCAACTTTGATTGTTTTTAAACGAGGGGCAACATCTACGCCCAGATCCTCTGGTTTAACTGTGTCCAAAGGCTTTTTCTTTGCCTTCATGATGTTAGGCAAAGTCACATAACGCGGCTCATTCAAACGCAAATCAGTGGTAATCACTGCAGGCAAATTGAGAGTCAATGTTTCTAAACCGCCATCAACTTCTCTAGTAACAGTAGCTTTGCCATCTGCCACTTGTACTTTTGAGGCAAAGGTGGCCTGAGAAGCATTCATCAAAGCCGCCAACATCTGACCTGTTTGATTGCTGTCATCGTCAATGGCTTGTTTGCCCAAAATAATGACTTGAGGCTGCTCTTTATCTACCAATGCTTTGAGTAATTTAGCTACCGCAAGTGGCTGCAAGTCCGCATCTGTTTCCACCAAAATACCTCGGTCAGCACCAATCGCCATCGCCGTTCTTAGGGTTTCTTGGCACTGCGCCACACCGCATGACACAGCAACCACTTCAGTTGCCACGCCTGCCTCTTTTAAGCGAACCGCTTCTTCAATCGCGATTTCATCAAATGGGTTCATGCTCATTTTGACGTTAGCAGTCTCAACCCCTGAGTTATCAGACTTCACGCGCACTTTGACGTTGTAATCAATCACTCTTTTTACAGCAACCAAAATCTTCATATATATGCCTAATTTATCAAACCTACATCAACTTATAAGTATCGCTTAGGGGGCAAATAATGCCCCTGATATGCTAACCGTCTATTTTAAAGGGAATTAAACGTCAATCGCTGTTGCTGAACCCGCCCTCTTACGCAACTCAAATTTTTGAATTTTTCCAGTGGATGTTTTTGGCAAATCACCAAAAACCACCGCACGCGGAATCTTGAAACCAGCCAAGTGCTTTTTACAGTGAGCAATGATGTCTTCAGCCGTCACATTGGCATCAGTCCTCACTTCTAAAAATGCGCATGGCGTCTCACCCCACTTAGGATCCGGCTTGGCAACCACGGCTGCCGCCAACACTGCAGGATGTCTATACAACACATCTTCAACCTCAATAGAAGAAATGTTTTCACCACCAGAAATAATGATGTCTTTGCTTCGATCTTTGATCTTCACATATCCATCTGGATACATGACTGCCAAGTCCCCAGAGTGGAACCAGCCACCGGCAAATGCTTCTTTGGTAGCCACATCATTTTTTAAATAACCCTTCATGGTAATGTTGCCGCGGAACATGATCTCACCCATGGTCTCTCCGTCCGCAGGCACTTCCTGCATGGTCTCAGGGTTCATCACAGTCACACCCTCTTGCAACAAGACCCGCACACCTTGACGCGCATTCAACCTAGCACGCTCACCCACATCCACATCATTCCACTCTTCGTGTTTAACGCACACGGCAGCTGGACCATAGACTTCTGTCAAACCATATACATGGGTTAACTCAATACCCATTTTTTCCATACCCTCAATCGTTGCTGCAGGAGGTGCTGCGCCAGCAATCAAACCTTTAATACCCACTGGAATGTCTACCTTCAGTTCATCTGGCGCATTCACCAATAAACCATGAACAATTGGGGCAGCACAATAGTGGGTCACGTTGTATGTGCGCATCGCATTGAAGATTGATGGCGCATCCACCCTTCTTAAACACACATTGATACCCGCTCTTGCAGCAATGGTCCACGGAAAGCACCAGCCATTGCAATGGAACATGGGCAGCGTCCATAGATAAACAGGGTGCTTTGGCATATCCCACTCAAGCACATTTGATAGCGCGTTGATGGCAGCGCCACGATGGTGGTACACCACTCCTTTTGGATTACCCGTTGTTCCAGATGTGTAGTTCAAGCAAATAGACTCCCACTCATCTGTAGGCATGCGCCACTGATGGTTAGGATCACCATTGGCCACAAATGAATCGTAATCAATTGAACCCAACTGTTCACTAGCACCCGTGTATTCAGGATCTTTGACATCTATCACCAAAATATCTCTTGGCTTTTCCGCTAGCGCCATAGCCAATGCTTTTTTCATGGTCAAGCTAAATTCTGGATCAACAATCACAACTTTTGCTTCACCATGATTGAGCATGAAAGCAATTGCTTCTGGATCTAAGCGAGTATTCAATGAATTCAGGACCGCACCCACCATCGGCACTCCAAAGTGAGCTTCAACCATTGGCGGCGTGTTCGGCAACATCACAGCGACGGTATCCCCCACTTTCACACCAGCCTTGACTAATGAACTTGCCAATTGTCGGCAACGTGTATAGGTTTGCGACCAAGTGCGAGTCAATGAACCATGAATCACTGCCGTTTTATTGGGGTAAATCTTTGCGGTTCGCTCGATAAAACTCAGCGGTGTAATTGGAGAGAAATTTGCAGGATTTTTATCCAATCCTTGTTCATAAATACCAGGCATACCAAGAACTCCACTTTAGTTTTTGTGATCAAACAATTATTAGCCAAGAGGCTTATTTAGTCTATATCCAAAGGGGGGAATTAATGGCTAACCCTAATACGAACCGTAGATTTGGTGCCGGGCTTGAAGAAATCAAAGATCGGCTAACTCTTTGAGGTGCGCAACCACGCTTCTAGCTAATGCTGACAGGTTGTACCCGCCTTCTAAACAACTCACAATGCGCCCTTGGGCAGTTTCATTGGCAATAGTCATCAACTGGCGAGTCATCCACGCATAATCAGCCTCGACCAAGCCCATCTGACCCATGTCGTCTTCGCGATGTGCATCAAACCCAGCAGAGATAAAAATGAACTGTGGCTTGAATTCTCTTAAGCGAGGCATCCAACTTAACTCCACCACCTCACGCACGGCAGGTCCCGCTGTGTATGCTGGCAATGGCACATTAACCATGTTTGGTAAATCTGTCCTTGGAGTGGCGTATGGGTAAAAAGGATGCTGAAAATAACTGCACATCAACACACGCGGTTCATTCATGAAAGCCGCCTCAGTACCATTTCCGTGGTGCACATCAAAGTCAATCACAGCGACCCGCTCAAGCCCATAGTGCTCTAGGGCATATTTAGCGGCGATTGCCACATTATTAAAAAAACAAAAGCCCATGGCCTGGTGAGGTTCCGCATGATGTCCAGGGGGTCTTAAACAAGTAAATGCATTTGATGCTTGTTTGTTCATGACTGCATCGACAGCAGCAATCGCGCCACCAGCAGATCTCAAAGCCGCCTGCCAAGTATGGGGATTCATGGTGGTATCACCATCAATAGCGTAATAACCTGTTGTTGGGCTACTAGACTTCACCCTTTCAATGTGGTCTTTGGTATGTACCAAAGCCAATTGCTCCTCTGTTGCTAACGGAGGCTCAAGATAAGTTAAATAAGCATCAATCCGACTGAGAATCAACTGATCTTCAATAGCCTGAACACGCGCTGGGCACTCAGGATGATGTGGGCCCATCTCGTGCTGGAGCGAATCTGCGTGGCTAATAAAAGCAGTACTCATAAATCTTAATAAATCAGTGGATAATCAGTGACATTAAATTCTAGTTGATTGGTTGAATTCAATTGCTGACAAAAACAATTAAAACCCTCATGCTGACAAAATTGGGCTTAGCCTGCGGCATCACCACGCTTGTATTATCCGCCTGTTCTTCTGTTCCAAGCAAACCAGCAGAGCAAAAATCTGACTCAAATCAAGCTATAAATAATGATAATTTTGCCGAACTTGAGAAAAAGCCAGACTCTTTAGCACCATTCTTAGAAAAAGTTAGTCAAGATCACCAAATTCCACTCAAAGATTTACAACAGGCATTTGATGATGCGAAAACCATTCCATCTATCAAAAAGCTCGTAATGCCTCCACCAGTTGGCTTTCAGAAAAACTGGAAGGTCTACAGAAGTCGCTTTGTTGAACCCAAACGCTTAGCAGCAGGTCAGCAATTCTGGAAAAAACATCGCACCTTCATCGAAGCAACCGCAAATAAGACTGGCGTACCAGCTGAAGTGATTGTTTCCATCATTGGCGTAGAAACCATTTATGGCAAACATATGGGTGGCTTCTCAGTAGGAGATACCTTGATCACTTTAGGCTTTGATTACCCCGACACATCCAACAAAAATATCGTGACTGGGAAAC
>OGVN01000038.1_pt1 | contig 15065 bp, 16 predicted proteins | sample 1575751 | NCBI WGS metagenome assembly OGVN01 (sample SAMN07581530, study PRJEB24739) | freshwater metagenome | place: Singapore | collected 2015-01 | reverse complement strand
GACAAGATCAGTCGGGCGCATTCTGTTAGCCCGATGTTCGAGTCCGGGCTGGTTTATATCGCTGACCGCAAGTGGGCAACGAATCAGGAAGGCACGGGATTGATTGATTATGTGGCGTCGTTTCCCAATGGCGCACCACCTAGCGCCGATTTGTGTGACACAGTTACGCAGGCTTGCATCTATCTCCGCTCAGGCAACTGGGTATCCCATCCAGACGACGACGAACCAGAGCCACCCGAAGTCATTCACGACGAATGGGGCGATGATGATGACATTGTTGTCAAGCGGGCCGCGTACTGAAAAAATTTACTGTATAATTAAACAAAGTAATTTAAATTACAGGAATCGCGATGACAAAAACCATTGAACAGCTCGAAGCTGAGCTGGAAGAAATGCAGAAAACGCTACACAATATGGCGTGGTCGTTGCGTGTGCTCGATAACCAATGCCGCCTATTGCAAGACATCGTGATGAGACTAGCTGTCGAGGGCCGTCAATGAAGCCATTTGAGTTAGGCGAGGACGAAACACCGGACATCTCAGCCATCGAAGGACTGTACTCTGACCTGGGCGAAGATGGGCTGCTACCGGAAGAGCTGGAGCTGTACAAGCAATACCATCCAGACCAAACCGCGCAAGGCGGCAATAGCGACCATTACGCCAACTTGGTTGACCAGATTGATTCAACTGTTGCAAAGCGTTTGGCATCAGACATCATTCAATGGGTAGAAACCGACATCACCAGTCGCACAGACTGGGAACGAAGGGAAGCACGAGGCATCAAGCTACTGGGCGTCAGTGAGAAAACCGAAGGCGGAGCGACGTTCGAAGGCTCTTCCAAGGTTGTTCATCCGCTGCTTTGTGAAGCAGTCAACCAATTTCATTCACGAGCATTGGTTGAGATGTGGCCGCCAGAAGGCCCAGTCAAGACAAGGGTGCTAGGCGAACAAACTCCAGAACGCAGCGCACAGGCTGAACGGGTCATGGATTACATGAACTATTTGTACACCGTGCAAATGCCGGGCGCGTTCGAAGAAGAAGATAAGCTGCTATTCAGACTGCCCATCTCCGGCAGTGTATTCAAAAAATCCTACTACTGCCCGCTCGAAGAAACGATCATGAGCGTGATGGTCGAACCATCCGATTTCATTGTTCCGTACCAAGCTACTAATCTACGCACTGCGCCACGTTTCACGCATCGTGTCGAGATGTCGCATAACGATGTACTGAGACACATCAAACAGGGCTATTACGCTGACGTGTCGCTCACTGAATCCTACAGCGAGATTTCAGACGATAACGAAGTTAGGCAAGGCATTGATGCCGTTGAAGGCCGTGCAAATACACTCAATGAATACGGTGCATCGCGTGTGCTGTATGAAATGTACCTGGATTATGATCTACCAGGGTTCGAAGATGTCGGCGACGATGGCGAACCTACGGGCATTGGCCTGCCGTACATCGTGACGGTAGACAAAGACCAGCAAACAATACTCAGGATTCAACGCAACTGGAAACCAGACGATCCTAAATGCAAAAAACGAATTTACTTTACCCATTACCGCTTCTCTCCTGGCCTTGGCTTTTATGGCTATGGCCTACTGCATCTAATCGGTGGGTTATCGGAGTCGGCAACAGGCACATTAAGGGCGCTCATGGACGCCGCCGCATTTGCCAATCTTCAAGGCGGTTTCAAAACGCGGGATGCAAAAATCAAGGGCGGAGACACGCCCATTGCCCCCGGCGAATGGCGCGAAACCGATAGTTCGTTCGAGGAGTTGAGCAAAGGATTCTTCCGCATACCCTATGTTGAGCCAAGCGATACCATGTTCAAACTGCTCGGCTATCTCGATGAGAGAGGCCAACGGTTTGCGTCAACGACCGAAAACATGGTCGGTGAGGCCAACAATAGCGCTCCCGTAGGCACGACACTCGCACTCATTGAGCAAGGCAGCAAGGCGTTTACAGCGATCCACAAGCGACTACACCAAGCCCACGATCAGGAATTCAAATTGGTCGGTGAGTTATGCGCAGAGTACATGCCTGATGGCGGGTATCCCTATTTCAGCGCCAAATCCGATGCGTTGATTATGGCGCAGGATTTTGACGCACGGATAGACATCATCCCCGTCAGTGATCCAGCGATCATCAGCAGTACGCAGCGCATTGCACAAGCGCAGTCGATTTTAGACCTGGCCGAGAAATTCCCCGACCGCATCAATGTCGAGAAAGCCATCGAACGGATGTTGATTGCGATGCGGATACCGGATTATGAAGAGCTGATCATGTCTCAACAAGCTAATCCGATGGCGGATGCGTTGCAGCAACTACAAGTTGAAGAGCTGTCGGCGAAGGTGGACAAGATCAAAGCGGAAGCCACGGTCAAGAATATAGAGGGTCAATTCAGCGCAGTGCAAGCCGCGCAAACGATTGCCATGACACCGGCCATCACCCCCATTGCTGATGAATTGCTACTGAGCGCAGGCTATCAAGACGCCAATGGTGCGCCACTGGCCACGCAGCCAGCCGCGCCGATGATGCCAGAACAGCCGATGCCACAGAATACAGACCCGCGTTTCCCTGCAAATACTACGTCACCAGCCACAGGTATGATGAAGGGAATCGAAACGCAAGAGATGGACAGCACGCTACCCACGCATAATGCGTGAGTAGAACCGTGGTATAATTTACGGAAAGTTAACAATGATCATCACAGACTCGCGATTGTTAGCCATTAAGCACGAAATCAATCAGAAGATGACTGAGGTCGAGATGCACGTTGCATCGGGCAAGTGTGCTGATTACGCAGATTACAAGCGCAACGTCGGCCTCATTGCTGGCCTGGACGCCGCGAAAACGATTATCAACGACGTTGCCAAGCGATTGAGCGACGACGAGGACGAAGCACTAGACGATTTCTAAACTTAGCTGAGAGGCTATGACTGTTATGTTCAAGTTCGAAGGCGAGGATGTAGCACCCGAACGCCTGCCCAAGCCTGCCGGATGGCGGGTATTAGTAGGCATGTACAAAATCGAGGAACGCACCGCAGGAGGCATCATCCTCACGGATGAACACCGTAAAGGGCGGGAGTATTTACGCAGTTTGGCAAAGGTGTTGGCGTTAGGCGAGGAAGCCTATCGTCACCCCAAATTTAACGGGGGAATTGCGCTTGAACAGCGTGAGCCTAAGCCCTGGGTAAAGGTCGGCGATGTCGTCATGATTGGTCAATATACTGGGCAATCAGTTGTCATAGATGATGGCAATGACACGCAGACGCTTCGATTACTGAATGACGACGAGATTCTCGCGGTCATTCCCGATGTATCAATACTGAGCGTATAGGCTCTGGAGCAAAATATGAACACCGTTGAAATAGACGATGATGAAGGTATTAAACTGGAAGGCATGGCCGATCCTGAAGTCGTGGAGATAGATGATCCACTGGAAGATGAACCCAAAGACGAACCCGAAGCCAAGCCGGTCAAAAAGGATAAGACCGACGATGACGAGGACTATAGTCGCAAGGTTCAAAAGCGAATCGATAAACTAGTCGCAGAACGCAACATCGAGCGGCAACGCGCGCAAGAGCTGCAAGAGCGCCTTGAACGCATTGAAAACCGCTTTGCCGAAGCTGACAACGCCTACGAACAACGCACGATCTCGGATAGGATCGCGGCATTGAGGCGTCAAAAGGTCGAGGCGATGGAGATTGGCGAGTTTGACCGTGTGGCAGATATAGATGACGAGATCATGGAACTGCGCACGATGCCAAGACCCGCACAGCAACAGCGTCAACAGCCCGTACAGCAACAAGCCCCTGAACTGCCGGAGGCGCAGCAGGCATGGCTAGCTGAAAACGATTGGTTCTATAACCCGGCCAAGGCCCAGTTAAAGGAAAAGGCCAGTCAAGCATATCTGAAATTGGTGCAGGAGGAAGGATTTGATCCAAACGAACCTGAAACCTATGCAGAGCTGGACAAGCGATTAAACGTCAAAAGAACACAAGCAGCCCCACCGCCCGCCGGGGTTAATCGAGGTGGCGCGACAAACAGTGGCAACACTGGTGCAAAATTCACAGCAGAGGATGCACGGTTCATGCGTGACTGGGGACTAGACCCCAACGACGCGACAGCCCGTGCTGAATTTCTGAAACAAAAAAGAGGTAGACAATAATGGACAGAGCTTCGAGAACACAGGAAACCCGAGCAGCAGACGTGGTGCATGAGGTTTCGCACATGAGTTGGGAATCGCCTGCATTGTTGGATACCACGCATATTCCGGCCAGACCGGGTTATGTGCAACGCTGGGTACGCACTAAGCTACGCGGCGATGATGATCAAAGCAACGTGTTTCGCAAGATCAACCAAGGGTGGAAACCACGACTGTTGGACAGCGTACCAAAAGGCCAGTATGTCCCGAACGTCGATTTCAATGGCGTCAATGTCATTGGGATTCACGGCAACATTTTGATGGAAAGGCCGGTTGAGATTCACGAAAAACATGCAGCATACAACCGCCAACAAGCGGAAAATCAAATGATCGCAGCACGACAAACGCTGGGTAGTACGCATCAGGTTAATAGCGGCCTGACAGCACCCACGATGCAAACCAAACAGAGTGTCAGTGTCGGACGTAACGATCCTGACGACGATTAAGAATTTTTCCGGGTAACGCCGGATTGAGGAATATATGGCTAACGCAAATGCCCCCTACGGGTTGCGTCCTGTCCGTCATCTATGCGGCGGCGTGATCCAAACAAACAAATACACCATTGCATCTGGTTACAACACCGCCATCTTTACAGGTGATGTTGTCGAAGGTGTGGCTGGTGGTTCCATTGAACAAGCTGAAGCAGGCAACGTCGATAATCTCGGCGTCTTTGCTGGCGTAAGCTATACCGACTCAGCCGGTGCGCAAGTATTCTCCCCATACTGGCCAGCAAGCACCACTGCAACCAACATCGTCGCATATGTCTATGACGACCCCATGATCGTGTATGCGATCCAATCCGACGCTACAGGCGCAGCCGCAGCCGATGTCCATATGGGCGCGGACTGGGAAGTGGTCGCAGGCAGCGCAACCACAGGCCAATCAGCATGGAATCTGGACGTATCAGGCGGATTAGCAGGCACAGACAAATCGCTCAGAATCTTGAGACTGGTCGATGATGGCGAAAACGCTTGGGGTGCCTACTCTGATGTTGAGGTCATCTTTAATGAACACGTCCTGAAAGGCGTAATCGCTGGCGTTGGAGGTATCTAATGGCCGTCATGAATAGGTCGCAGTTCGCCAAAGAACTGGAAGAGGGTTTGAACACCGTATTCGGTCTGGATTACAAACAATATCCCGAAGAATGGCGCAAAGTGTTCGATGTCAGTAACAGTAAAAAAGCCTTTGAAGAAGACTTGTTGGTTGGCGGTTTTGGCGCTGCACAAGTCAAAGAGGAAGGCGCAAGCGCTGCAATGGACGACGCCCGCGAAGGCTGGTTGTCTCGCTATGTTCATAGCACTATTGCATTGCAATTCGCAATTACCGAAGAGGCTATCGAGGACAATCTCTATATGTCCATGGGCGCAAAATATGCGAAAGCATTGGCACGTTCCATGGCGCATACCAAAGAGATTCGTGGCGCAAGCATCCTCAACAATGCGTTTTCAAGCTCATTCCTGGGTGGCGATGGCAAAGCGTTGTTGGCAACCGACCATCCAACCACAAGCGGCCTGACCTACTCCAACAAATTGACCACCGATGCGGATTTCTCAGAAACCGCGCTGGAAGATTTGTTGATCTTGATCAGAAAAGCCAAAGATGATCGTGGTATTCCCATTGCACTGGTGCCAAAACTCATCATCATTCCACCCGAATTGGAATTCGTTGCTACCCGCATCATGAAAAGCACTGGCAGACCTGGCACTGCTGACAATGATGTCAATGCTATCGTTAGCAAAGGCATTTTCTCAGCCGATCCGCACGTTGTCACCCGCTTGACTGATGCTGATGCCTGGTTCATCAAAACCGATGCGCCCGAAGGTCTGAAGCATTTTGTTCGTGTAGCAATGAAAAAACGTGTCAAAGACGACCATGATACCGGAAACTTCCAATACTTGGTTAGGGAACGGTATTCATTTGGCTGGACAGACCCAAAAGCACTCTTTGGGTCAGCCGGGGCTTGATAGCAGGTGATTATCGATGCAGGACAAAACGATAATGTCCTGCATCGTATAATCTGTAGTAATTATTAAGCGCCATATTGTCTTTTTCGGACAATGTGGCGTCATAGTTTTCAAGCATTTTTTCTATCTTTTGCTTGGTGCAACTAAATCTATGCTTGCGATCAAGTTTTTGAGGATGAACATAGGCATACCCTGGCTCAGTTAAGCCTTGCTGCTCAAAGCCAACGGCCTTATATCCTTGTCCGTCATACCAAAGCGCATCAGCGTAAGTAAGCAATGAATTAAATGTTAGCGTTGACAGGATTTTGCTCAAACCTCCAACGATTCGGCATCCTTGCAAAGATGCCATTCTTACAATCTCCATATCCTCGTGCTTGTTTTTGATGAATACGGATGGCTTAGAAAATGACGCCGCCATCACAATTTCGTCATGATGCTTCAGTGCAATATGCTGTTGCGCTGTTCTAAAGCCATTGAGATGGTTTTGTTCGAAAAATACTTTAGCATCACTGCCGCTTATAGGCGTTAACACTGTATTTCTTGCGTATATCGTCTTGTTAAAATTTCCTAAAGCGGCGTCTATCATTGATTCAACAAGATTTCGCTTGTTTTTCCAGTCATCCTCCCAAATCTGGATTAGCCTGATCCAATTGTCTTTGCAAAGTAGATGTTTTTTTTGATGCTTCATTGAGTCATCGTTAAATTTTTCACTATGCCAATTGATACCATTGTATTCAATGGCAATACTTTTTGATGGGATATAAATGTCTAGCTCATAAGGAGTGATAATAGCGCGTGTGTTGGTGATAATGTCTACTCTTGAGCCAACAAATTCGGCTAGGCTTTGCTCGCCATTTGAAATGATATGCGAGCACTTAGGGCAGCCGTGGCCCTTCGTGTGGCCCGCTGCTAATTGTGAAAATTCTCCATGTCTTTTGCAGATAATACTGATTTCAGTGTGTGCTCCCGCGTATTTTGTTTTGCTGTAATCGTACAGGTCGCCATGTATAGCTCGAAAACGACTAATGATAGATTCTTGATCAATGATCGCTCCTTTGGCCCTTTTTTCAATACCGCATTGACGGCATCCGTAGCCATTGAGATGAGCATAAGCATCAACATAGAATAATCCATGTACGGCGCATCCGATAGCAACCTTGTCGTGGGCTTTGATGTATTTTGTTTGCGAGTAATCGTACCTATCGCCATGAATCGCCTGAGCCTTTAAGATGAAGTTTTGAGTTGTGACAGTGTTCATCAACTTAACTTTTTCATAGCCACATTTTCTGCACCCATATCCGGTCAAAATGCTTCTTGGCTTTGCTTCAAAATCGCCATGATCAGGGCATGTAATCCGCATTTTTATCTTTGGGCTAACAAAAGAGTCCTGATGATAAACGTATTTATCGCCGTGAATTTTGATGGCGCGTTTAACAAATTCATCAAACGAAATACGAGGCTGAATTCTTTTTTGCTCACCGCATTGCTTGCATCCTGCATAGCTTCTAAGGGCATCAAAAGGCGTTGTTATGCAGTCGCCGTGATCTGGGCAAGTCAGCGTGATTGGCTGGCGATAGCCAACATAAGGCGAGAACGTGTATTTGTCGCCGTTCTTCTCGCGGAATCTATCCAAAAATTGTTGCTCAGTAATGCGGCTTTTTGGTTTGGCAGGTAAAGACTGCGCGGCTTGTTGTGTATTCATAAATTCCCCATCAAGAATTCCCAATCTTGAGTGATGCGGAAACGGGCGATTGGTTTCCCGTTTGTCGGCTGGCCTGCCTATCCGCATATTCAATTATAGACCTTTTGTAATTTTTTGCATGAATTTAACGATGTTTAATTCATGTTAAAATATAACTTCAGGCACTAGGGCTAATTCGACATTAGCTCATTTCAAGGCCCGACTCTCCACTCTCCGTTAGTTGGGCCTCTTTTTACATTTGCCCTTCGGGGTGTTCTCACTGAGGAATGACATTATGGCTACCAAACATCACATCTCACACGCATCCAAATTGTACTATGGCGATGCGTATGACCCCATTCTCCATGCCTCGAATGATCGGTTTGGCGTGGAATTTACCCCGGTTATCAAAGTTGCAATGGGTTCGCCCGTCACACTGGATGCTGATGGCCTGATGACAGGCGCAACCAGTACCGAGCTGCCTAATAACGGAACTAAAACCTATACTTGGGCAACGGATGGCACAAGCCCTCTCGACAACTCAGCAACGCCAGCCTCCGCTAATGTCGTTATGGCTAATGGCGAAACGGCGCTGGTTGTTGCATTGGATGTGCCTCGTAACATCACTGTGGCTACCAGCGCGGCAGCAGCAGATACCGTTGTAACCATCACTGGCTATGACGTGTACAAACAAAAAATGGTTGAAACCATCACCGTTGCATCAGGCGCATCATCAGGCGCGGGCGTTAAAGCGTTCAAATATGTCGAAATCATGTCGATTTACAGCGCGGGCGACATCACGTCAGACACGCTGACAATTGGCTGGGGTGATGTACTGGGCTTACCTTACAAAGTCACAGCCAAATCTGACATCATGCAGGCATGGTTCAATGGCGTGTACGAAACCACTGCACCAACCGTAGTGGTAGGTGATGCGACAACCGCCACCGCAACCACAGGCGACGTGCGCGGCACTATCGACACCAATAGCGCCATGAATGGTTCGGCTGTTGTGTTGTACATGACCGTCAATCCAGACACCCGTGAAACCCTGTTGGGCACTGCTCACTACGCTGGGTAATCATCATGTCTAAACTCATCAGAAAAGTCTATACGCTGACCGCGTTGGATGCTGATGGCATTGCGACTTCACAAACTCCATCCGGCGCGGGTAACCTGACGCTGGATGGGGCGCTCACATCGGGCGGAGTGTTGACGCTACCCACGGCGCAACTGGTCACAATCTACGGCACAGGTGCGGAAAACGGCAAGACGTTTACGGTCTATGGCACGAATGAAAACGGCATGGCCATTTCAGAGGCGATTACAGGGCCAAACAATAGCACCGTTTCAAGCACTCTGGCATTCAAGACCGTCACACGCATTGCAGTCAGTGCGGCCACAGCGGCAGCGGTCGTGGCAGGCATAACCCCCGTGATGGCGTTGCCTTGGATACCAATGAACCGGCATAAAAAACCGTTTGAGGTGTCCTACTGGGTGGATATTGGCACAGCGACCTTCCAAGTCGAAACCACATTGGACAACGTGCAAGACAGCTCGATTACGCCCGTGGTCAATGCCACACCTACAGGCTCAGGCTCATCGGATGCAGGCGGCAATCTGAAAACCGTATGCAGCGCGATTCGGGTGAAAGTCACGGCATTCACTAGCGGTACTATCACGTTTACGATTACGGGGTAACTCATGAACGTCGGCGAATTGATGACTATCATTCGCGAGGACTATTTAGACGACGAGGCGTCAGGCGAGTTATGGTCTGACGCCTTTTTGATGAGAGCCCTGGCGGAAGCGGAAAAACAAGCGTGCAATCGGTGCGACATGCTGTACGACGACAGCTCAACCGAGGTGCAAATACAACTCAAGCACAACGTCGCCAGCTATACGCTATCGCCCAAGATCACCGCCATCGAACGTGTGGAGTTCAATAGCCGGGAAGTCATAGGCAAATCCAAACAAGAGCTAGATCGCTCAAATTCTGGCTGGCGTTCATTGACCGGCATTGTTGGCGTCGATGTCAACTATGTCATCAATGGCCGTAACATTCGGTTTACGCCCTTACCTCATGGCAGCAAGGACGCGATCTTCGTGCAAGCGGATACGCCTACGGCCAACGTGGACACAGGCGATACGTGGTGGGACACGGACACGGCTACGCTCTACCGCTACAACGGCACGGGCTGGGTTGTATCGCCTAACGCTACACTGCGCACGGTGTATATGGAGTGCTACCGACTGCCGTATGAAACGCAGATTGACGAGCATTACGAGTTCGAAATCCCTGAAGAATATCACCACGACCTGATTTATTGGGCACTGCACGAAGCCTACAAGAAGCAGGATGCCGACACCTTCAACCAGGAAAAGGCCGACTATTATCTGGCCCGTTTCGATCAAACCTTTGGTAAGCCTGTATCGGCAGGCGTCAGAATGCACAGTCTGCAAGGCAATAAAGTGCTGACGGCACGGCCTCATGCGTATGTTCGCCCTGTGACCTCATCGGATAGCGATGATGACGAGTGGTTTAATTAGGAGGGTGGCTCATGATGTACTTTGACTTAAAAATTAACGAAAGGCTGCAAATAGGCGATGCCACAATCAAAATTTTGGACAAATCGGGTCGTTTGGTAAGGCTGGCTATTGACGCGGATCGCAGTCAAAAAGTTGGCAAGTTATCGCAAGCTAAAAAAGACGAGAAATCAACGTGAAACCGGCGACTATCAGTTCATTTCTGGGTGTACGCAATGTCGCGCAGTCACGCAAACAGCCATTGGGCGCATTGGCTGAAGCGGTTAATGTGGATGTTGATGACGAGGGTGTGATTGTTAGTCGATTGGGCTACGCGAAATCATTGGCTCTGACCAGTGTAACAGCGGCATTTGCGCCGGTTAATGCGGATGTCGCGTATGTCGTTGATAATGGCACGTTGAAGCAAATCACGCCGGGATTGCAGTCAATATCACTAGGCAGCGTGTCAACGAAAGATACGCATTGGCTCGAAATTGGTATGCGCATCTTTATGTCAACAGGCTATTTGATTGACAATGGCGAGCTGAAGGCATGGTTCATCGACCCGCCCAATCCACCCTTGATTCAAATAACAAGCGGCAATCTACCGGCTGGACAGTATCAAATTACCTTTACCACGCTGGCTGACGACGGCAGAGAATCGCCATCATGCGCCGTATCAACATTAAACTTGTCAGCAGATAGCGGCTTGCAATTGTCTGGCGTTGATCAATGCAATGTTTATCTATCCGACGCCAACGGCTCGAATTTGTATTATGTGGGGTACGAGGTTGATTATATCGGCAATATGGATGCCTCGACGCCAATTGATCCATCGCTGATGCTGACCAGTTACCCGGAGGGCGATCTTGGCCCGATAGCGTTTTATGATGCGTGTGTTTATGTTTCACAATACGATCCAGTCCTTGCGGTTTCAACAATTTACGCATCAAAGCCATTCTTCTGGCATGTGTTCGACGTGTTCGAGGATTACATCCAGGTTCCTGGCGAAGTCAGGATGCTGTACGGCTATAGCGAAGGTTTGTTGATCGGCACTGACCGCGACATCTGGGCGTATAACGGCGAGGCTATCAGCAAACTGGCCAAATACGGTGTTCCACCCGGTCATGGACTGGCGGCGGACAAGGATGGTACGGTAATGTTTCAAACCTACCGTGGTATCTGCACATTGCCCTTTAAGAACCTGACCATTGATAAGGCCATTTTTCCTGCTGGGAATTACTGCTCAACAGCCATTGTTAATGATCGAGCATTCGATAAATTCATCATATTGACGGATGGCACCGGAGAGTCCGAGCTGTCTACGGTATAATAAATTAGTTTAGTTTTAGCGCATGAGTGCTATTCATCTTCTCGCGAGGAGTAGCACACATGACATTAAGAACCTCAACTGGTCACAAAAACAAACTGCTAGGGGAAAACGGCGTCGATACGGGCGCTAATGGTTTTCGCGGCATTTACAAAAACTGCGTGATTGATCTGTACTCAGGGGTTCAACCTGCGTCAGCAGACAGCGCAGCCACCGGCACACATTTAGCACGGGTCACATTAAACGGCGGAGCGTTCAGCGATGGCGTATCAACGAACGGCCTTGTGTGGGATGCCCCTTCTGGAGGCTCTATCAGCAAGCCTACCGCTGCGGTATGGCGTGCGTACACAGGTGCATTAGCCGCAGGTACTATCGGCTGGTTCCGCTGCCGTGGCAATGCGGCTGACAGCGGTGACTCCACTACGCTCCCTCGTTTCGATGGCTCTGTTGGCATTACGTCCGGCGATCTGAGATTGTCAGTCGTTGATGTTGTGATCGGTACGCCTATCGACATTCAAAGCGCGACGTTCTCGCTGGCGTAATGGCTCAATTCACCTGGGAAGGCGACTTTGCAGCGGCAGTCGAATGGCTACCGTTTGGGGAGTCTATGGTGTTCAAACTCAAGCGCACGGCGGGTAACAACATCATGCGCATGAATCACCAGCCTACCCAGGACGTATTGATCATGGCTCAATGCAACCCTGACTGCGTGTTCATTCGAGCCAGTGGTGGCGGGTACATGGAGTCGGGGTTCTTGGATTGGGGATCGCTCATTTACTCGATGCCCGAAACGTATCAGCCAGCCACGATACGTTTCAATCAGTTCGTATCAGCGCATTCTGGCGGCAGCAGGGCGTCTCCAGGACGTTATATCAACGCTTCAAAATCAAGAGGTGTTGATGACGGGAGTCGCAGTAAGGCGCTTGGATGTAAGGCAACAGTAGATGAACTGCCGATTTACAATCCCTACGGGGACTATTTGCGCACCGTTTATTCAAAAGACCCTGGGTTTTGTTCTGGTGATACGCTGATCAAGAAGAAACTGGCGCAGGCATATTGCCCGCCTTCAGTGTTTACCGGCAAGATGCGGCACTTTGTGCAGGCGTTATATGGCACGAACCGCGAAGATTATGAAGGCGCAGTGTATACGTCCGGCGGTGAGTTGATATTGCACACAGGGCAATATCAAAAGAATCGTGAAGGGGAGTTTGTGCTCAATAGCCTAGGTGAGCGAATTCCCATTAAAGTGAATCTATCGCCCTATGCCGCTGGTGGCTCTTCAATTATCAAGGTCAACTGGCAAGACGAATTAGGCAAGGCACATTCCGACTGGGTGTTGGTCACTGTCGGCGAAACAGTTATCGCACGCAAGATGATCCGCAAGTACAAGCCAGCTGATGAACCTGTCACCGGCATCCCGCGTGATGCTGATATGTTGGAATTCTACGATCTGGCGACCTTGGTGCCTGACACGCACGAAGTAGTCATTGGCGATTTAAGCGCCATAACCTCGACCTGGAGCTTCAAAACATACGGCTGGCACTTCACAACCGCAGGCACACATGCTGTTGCGGCGGTTCATCAAGAAGTTGAAATAGCCGGTAAGAACATGCAAGGCGATGATCGTACGCGCACGGGATGGCTATGTGCATTGGCCGAACTGTCCGTGTCCGTAGGCATTGAACCGGGTGGCAATGTAATTGGCTATGCAAGCGCATCCGTATCAGGCGGCGAACAAGTATTCCCATCGGTACAACATTACCTGTATTTTCCTTGGCTCTTAACAGATAACGCGATGTTTCTGGTGTCGATGGTGCCGTCCGATGCGTACATCAGTTCGGGGGAAGCTGTCGTGTATGCGTATTACAACGCAAAAGATGAGCTGCAACAGGTCAAGATCAAAAATAGCCTTTGGGAGTCAACGCCGGATTACTTCAATACACAACTAGACTCGGACTCGATGTCAGTCGTTTTTGGCGAATCAAGTTGTTGGAGTCAAGACTCATACGCAACCGAGGGATGGCTGTCTAAAGGCGCAGGATACAGGTACGAAGGAGCTTCGATGTCCACGCCAAGTGGAACGCTTGAAGGATCGTCAGAGACATTTTCGGTGTCCCAGTGGAGACAGGTTGCGCTAGGAGGATCGTATAGCACGACGGGTTATTCGTATTTGTTCGAGAAGTGCGGAGCCGCAGCGCCATTACCTGACCCCGTGTTCGTGACGTTCACGTATTACGGCAACACGATCAATGACACCTATCGCTCTACAACGAACAAAACCAATCATGTCAGATCATCTCGGCCTTTCATGGTCGTGCCATTCAATGACGCCAGTGCTGTGATTACCGGCGTTTTAAGTCGCACAGATGGTTCGCTGGATTACGCATCGAGGGAGATTGGCAACACAGGGGTGCTAAAACTGATCAATGGTGACTGGGCTAAAGTCACTGGCTCGGGATTCGGTGGTCAGATAGCCGACAATTTACCGGAACTTAAAGATGAAAACGCGGTATTTGTACCGAGTTATCAGGGCAGCATGACGTTGCATCATTATCACGGTACGCAGTCTATTTACTCAACGGGCGCGACGGGCGACCTTTTGTCCGAGTCGGCTTTACTAAATTTGGGTAGTCCGTCCGACATTTTGACAAGTCCGTATTATCCCTATCGAATAACAGCTACGTCGTCTGTTAATGGCGCAGTTTGGTGGAGTTTCCAAGGCCCGCCTATCGCAGGCAGCATTGATTGGCCGTCTGACATGGCCGTAGTAGGTAGTCCAGTGGGGTGGGCATAATGGCAAATGATAAATTTTTCAGCGCGACGAAAACGCTCCTTCACTTTGAAGGGTCTGGTTCGACGTTTACCGATGTGAAGAGCAAGACGTACACCGGAAACGGGAGCGTAGCATTGTCATCCGCGCAATCTCGGTACGGCAGTTCGTCATTACTACTCGATGGTACAGATGACTACATCTATACATCAACCAATGTGACAGACTTCAATTTTGGCACCTCGCCCTATACCGTAGAAGCCAGTATCAAGACCAGTTCAAATAACGGCTGTATCTTTGATTTCTACGGCACTGCGGGCGCATACGGTTGGCGGCTCGAAGTGAATATCAATGGCAACATTGTAATGACCTCTGGTGGCGGCTCGGTCACTGTGGCTACAGTCGACGTGCGTGATAACAATTGGCACGACATAGCGGTCGATAAGGTCGGCAGTACGGTTTACGTGTACATCGACGGTGATATGAAAACATCTGGCGAGTGCGCTAATACTGCCAACTCAACAGCCACACAGCTAACAATCGGCGCGTATGCTAACGGCACGTATCGATTCAATGGATATATAG
>OGVN01000037.1_pt1 | contig 15127 bp, 19 predicted proteins | sample 1575751 | NCBI WGS metagenome assembly OGVN01 (sample SAMN07581530, study PRJEB24739) | freshwater metagenome | place: Singapore | collected 2015-01 | reverse complement strand
CGTCCTGACACACTCTTTCCCTACACGACGCTCTTCCGATCTGTTTCCCAGTCACGATAGAGTTCCGAAAGAAGGTTGACCATACCCAAGTAGAGTGGATAACGCACCCATATACTCATCGGCATGTTGCATACCCTTCATAATAGTGCCGCTATACTTACCAAACAAAGACGTAATACCTTTATCAGCCCACCAAGAACCTGTTTTTGCAATCACTCCTTCAGTTTGCCTTTTAGATTCCTCTAAGGAGGCTAAGGTATTAATGTCAACATCTGTTTTGTTTGAAGCTTCTAGCTGAAGCTCTGCGGCAGATGGTACATAACCACCACGTTCTTTAGAGACTTTATCTCTAAAAGCGGTATCTGTGGTAATTTCTGTAGGTGAAATCCTATTTGTTAAAGTAGCTACAGCAGTGCTAGTGCCACTCATCACTCCACCTAACAGGCCACCACCAACAGCTGCGTTTAATAAGCGGTTCTTTAGCTTAATTGCTTCTGCATCTGTTTTAGGTAAAGACAAAGTTACTTCTTCTCCGAGGTAAGCTGCAAGCTCTTGTAAAGACTCTGTACCTGATTCGGTAATAGCACCAACTGCTGCAGATTTACCGATAGCTGCTGGCCCCATAGAGGATCTGATAGTAGCGATACGTAAGGCTTCACCAACTTCTTTGGTAGATTCTTTTAAGCTATTTTTGATTAGTTCATCTGCAGCTTCACCAACAATACCCTTACGAGCTAACTCTTTCTTTACCAGTTGTTGAGTAGCATGTTTAGTAATATCTAAGCCTGGTTTAAATATAAAACCAATACTTAGTTTGTCTAAAGCTGTTTGAGTTAAACCAGAAGCAATAGCAGCGGTAGCATTCTTTTTGTTTTCATCTTGGTTGTTCCAAGTGCTACCAATATAAATACCTGCGGGAAGTGATAATGAAATACCATAAGTTGCTGGCGCAGCTAATGTAGATACAACGGTTGCTAACATTTGAGGCGCTGATACTGCAGCTTGACCAATAGCAAAATCAACTACTTTACCTAACGTATCTAGTTTCCATTCACCTTTTTCGTCAAAAGCTTCAGGTTGTTTTAGATAAGGTAATTTTTCTAAATTATCTTGTAGACTTCGAACATTTGCTGTACCAATATCTCGTAGCCAATCTACACCTGTGCGATCACCAATCATTTCAAGAGTACCAAATAAACCCTTTTTAGCTTCTTGATAACCAATATTTAAACCAGTTTTAAAGTTTGTTTCGGTAACCCCTGTTTCATCTTCACCGGGTCTAATCAAGGCAGGTCCAATAAACAAATCTCTATCGGCTTGGTTAAAGGCCTTAGCAGTGGGCGCATATTGTTTAGCTCTAATTTTTTGATTAGGATACATCTCACCAATAAGATTATAATACATCTCATCAGCAATAGTTGTTTTTGCTTCTAACTCACGTTGTCTGCGATCCAGTTTACCGTATGCCTCACTTAGCCGTTGTGACTCGGTGTTCTCTTTATATAGATCAGTGTAGCCTTTACTAAGTAGTTCATTAGTAAGAGCGCGGCCACCTGAGTAAAGATCACCTAGCTCTCGGCCAAACACATCTTTCTTGTTACTTAACTCAGGTGTATTAAATCCACCTTCTCTAATTGTTTGTGCAACTAATTCCGTTTGCGTATTAGCACCTAGTTGAGAGCCTTCAATCTTGCCAGGAAGAAATTTAGCTGTTTCTCGGGTATTAATACCTTGTAAACGAAGAGTTGAATCGGGAAGGGCTACAGTGTCAGCATCCTTTAAACGAATACTGTCTGTGCCCGTATCCACAACAGAGGGTTCAGGGATAGACTTTTCGTCTATTCCCATACCAATAAGTATTTCTTTAAGTCTATCCATGTTACCTCTTATTTTTTGTTTTGCGCTTGTTTAGCAAAGTCTAAAACAAACAATGCAAACCCTGTATTCCTATCGGAATCTTTGTATCTGTTTTGTAGGTTATTTTTGTTATCTGACCAAACTTGCGCTAATCTTTCAATCTCTAAGTCAGGTGATGATTTAGGCATAGCAACTTGTACTGCGTTACGCATAGCAAGAACATCGTCTACTGACATTAATTTATTAGATTTCTTATCTAAAGTAATTAATTTGTCAGATATTTTAGCTCTTTCCCTAAACTCACCTGCAGCAAAGTAAGGGGTGATATCATTTACTGATTTAAATGTACCGTTCTTAATATCAGAAGCCATTTGTTCTGCGGCAATCATACCAATCTTTTCAACTTCTACTTGAGTTGCACGATCATCTAAATTAACCTTATTTCTAAAATAGCTTTCTAATTGACTAGAAACAGCTCCAGCAGTTATTACACCTTCCCTTGCGGTATTAGGTCTACCTTTTACGTTAGAAGCACCAAATGCTTGAGTAATAATAGGCTCAATTTTCTTTTCAGAAACTCGGTCAGCAAAGTCTTGGGCACGTTTTAACTTAGCCATATCCCCGTACTTACCTGAATCCCATTTGTCAAGGAACATACCTTGGCCCATTAGATAATCCGTAGGAACGTCTTTATCCCCGATACGAGCCATTTGAACTGTTTCACCTTTACGAGTTCCAGTTTGTTGTACCATCTCATATACCCAAACAGGCTGTCCTGGCTTAAACACTTGATTACCAATCTTAATAGGTTGTGTTACAGTCATTAATTCAGACTTACCATTACGGATTGAAGATGTTTTAATAGCTGGTGGTTCACCTTCTTGACCTGATTTAATCCAGTTTCTAACAGCAACAGCATCACGACCTTCTTTAATCATTTCAGATTCAAGTTGTTTGTCTTCAGCTCTCTTAGCATCATCTCTGCGAATATTCATTTCTTTTTCGAAACGTTTATCAAGCATTGCTTCTTGCTGTTCAAATTGCTTTTGTTGTTGTTTTGCTCTAAATTCTTCACTAGCCCTACGGTCAGCTGTAGCTAACACATCTCTAGCAGCATATCTTAGAGATAACCCTGGGTTGTAGCCAATTGCCATACCACCAGCAGCTACTAAGGCAAACCTAGCAAGCTCTTGAGTATTAAATAAGCCTTTATCGCCGAATAGACTTTCAACCGCTTTAGCTAAGAATCCTTGTGGATCTTCTTGTTTAGCGGCTTCAGGAATAAGTTTAGCTAATGAACCTTCATTTTCAAAAGCAACGTTAGCAATAGCTCTGTTAGCAGTTTCAGGGTCTGATTGTACTAAAGAAAGTGTTTCTTTAGTTTCTTCACCGGGTAAAGGCACCTCAATTACTTGTTGTTCAGGCATATCTGCAACAGGGTTAATAGGGGTCTTAATAACACGAGGGTCATTAATACCTTTTCTACCATACTTACCACCTGACTCTACAGTAGTAATAGCGTCTGCCATTAAGCCAATCTTATCTTCAGGTACTTTATCTGTTACCTTAATACCTAACTTGTTTGCAATAGTTTGAGCATAGGCGCTAGGGTTATTTTTGTCTGCAGCGGGAGCGTACTTATTCATTGTGTCGATAAGTGACATACCTCTTGATTGAGTATCTAATTTGATTTGATTTTCAAGAGCAAGTCTTCCAGCTTCTGGTGATTCAAATACTGCCCAGTAAGTACCATCTGGTCTCTTATCGCCACGGACTGCACCTGTTTGATTAGCAAAGACAAGATTACCTGGGTTATTATTTCTTTCGGCTAAAGTTAAATAAGAGGATTGCTTACCTTCTTTGTCTATTGGTTTGTACGAAGTTACAGGTGGTACGTCGTAAACGTTAGCAGGTGGCACGTACATTGGTTCATTGGGTTTAGAAGCAACAACACTGCGTTGCCTTTCTTGAGCAGGTGTTAATAGTACATCTGCGTTAATAGCCACTCTTGGAATAGGTTCTTGTCCAGCAAATTGTGCTAATGTAGTTGGTACTGGTAATTCATAAGCTGGAGTTGGTTCCTTATAAAAACCTCTTCCTGTTCGAGGTGGCACAAAAGCAGGGCCAATTTCACTAGGTGGAATCCATTGAACAGGGGTATTATTACCTAATGATTGATCGCTAACTTGCCATCCAGGTCTTCTTGCAGTTACCGTACCATCATTGTAATATTGCACACCAGTAGTACCATTCATAAATGAAGATCCAGGCTCATCATAATGAGCATAAGCTAATGAGGGTACAACAGTAGTACCATCTTCAAAACCTAATACACCTTTGTTTTGTTTATTTGCCTTACGACCTTCGTTAACCATACGTTTAATAGCTTTCTTATTCTTAGGGTCTTGAGCAGCAGGTGCAGGAATAACTGCTTCACCGGGTGTAAGCATAGCTGGAACAGTGTCAGTGCCACTAGGAACCATACCAGGTAAACGCTTCTGGCCTGGACCTAATACTTCGGTGTTTGCTAAAGGATTCATTGAAGGTAAGCCTAGTTTTTGTCTGTTAATACGAGGTACTTTAGCAGTACCCTCAGCTAGTTTAACAGCTTGATTTTGTTCTTTATGAGCAATACCTTGGGACGCTTTAGCAGCAGCTTCTTGAAGCTTTAATTTATGTAACTGTTCTTTACGTTGTTGTTCTTGAGTGAATGCAGCATTTTTGCGCTGCTCTTCAGCTTCAAGCTTTAAATATTCTCTATGTTGTTTCGCTGATAGCGGTCCCATAGTATCTCCTTTAGAAAATTCCTAATTTATGCGCTAATAAACCAGCACCAATAGCCCAGCCAACTGGACCCATAGCAGCTAGGGCAGCTTCACCACCGGCAGCTCCAGCAGCACCTAATCCAGTAGTAGTGGCGGCAGCTGGTGCAGCAGCTGTAGTAGCAGTACCTAAGGCAGCTTCACCTAAACCAGCACCAATAGTAGAAGCAGCTGTTTGACCAATACCTAACCCAGCACCACCTAATGGAGCAGCAGTTAGTGTTGGTGTTAATGCGTAAGTACTAGCAGGAACAGTACTTGCACCGACATTAGCTAGTGTAGCACCCTGACCAAGAGTGTTAGCAGCTGTTGCCGTTTGAGACAATGGGGCGCTATAAGCTTTAATACCTGCATCGATACCTTTAGCAGCAGCATCAATACCTTTACCCATCATAGCTTGACCAAAATATTGTTCACCTGGATCTTTAACTACTTGAATAGTTGAGGTTGTTGGGTTGAGGGTTGTAATTGGGCGCTTAAAGGTGCAACTTGTTTTTGTTGGTTAACCCAACCCCAAGGATCTTGATCGTACATTTACTTACCTCCAACTACTTGTGTTTGTTGTCTTGAAGGATTACCATAAATTGTACTTGCATAACGCTGTAAAGCTTGCCAATCTTTGTCAGCCATTTGTTGTTCAATATTACGCTCTTCTGAACCTAACTTAGCTAAACTAGAAGCAGTACTAGAGGCTAAAGTAGAAGTGTCAGCAACAGATTTACCTAAAGCCTGTTCGGCAGCAGCCTTGTTAGCAATAACTTTTTCAGCAAATTTGGCTTTAGCAGCATCTTCTGAAGTCTTTTCTGCAAGAGCATGTCTAGCGGAACCTAGCACACCAGCACTGCCGAATTGATTACCTAGGTTAGCAGAAGACATACCTACATCTAGCTTAAGTGCATCTTGCAATTCATCAGCTCCACCAGTAAGAGCCATTTGCTTTAAGCGTTCTTGTTGTTCTTGTAGCGTGCCCATACCTGCTTTACCAGAGAGGTAATATCGGTACCCATGCCAAAAGCAATTTCTTGATTCTCAGTAGCACCGGCTACTTTACCTAAGTTACCTGCGCTATATTGTGCTTCAGCGGATTGGCCAACCTTTTCCATATAGGGTCTGGCCCATGCAGGGATAGTCTCATTGGTAACAGTAGTACCACCACCGCCACCATACTTTTTATTTAATCGATATTTCATTCTAAATCCTTTCGCATTACCACATAGGCTTGCTTAAATCCGGGAACATATTGAGGAAGGATTTTTGCCCATCCTTGCCTTCCCCATTGTTCAATTGCTTTACAACCATTGTCCTTAGCAAATTGCTCTACGGTTGGAAAGACTTTAGACTGTTCTTTAAAATTACTACCACTAAAGGCAATAATATGAAGAGTTTTATGTTGAGAGTATTGTAGGAATTCGGTTAAACCTACCCCTACAATAACCCCATTATCAATCACACCCCAACATTGGGCAACACCTACAAGTACTTTAGTAAGGTAGTCTGTTAAGGTAGATTCTCCTTGTCCGTGATTAAGTACTTTGCGTAAGTATTGAGACAGCACAGGCCAGTTCTCAATTGTTTGTTCTTTAGTTAGTTGTGTGATGTGCATAATTATTTACATACTGGCGCTGCTAATTGTAAAGGATTGACTCCATTGGGAATCATACTAGGATCAAGTATTTCATTATTGCCCTTATCTCTGAGAGCATGAATACAATAGGCAACTGTTTCATCAGTTAACGCTTCTAACTCATGCACTTTATCTTTATGAATATAAATCATATGGGGGGCCGTAAATTCAGAAGTATTACCTTCTACCGTTACTCTTAATTTACCTTTAGCAAGTAATGTTAAATGATCAAATTGGTGAGTGTGACCGATTTCGATATCACCTGCATTTTTAAAATACATCATTCTAGAAAACAAATTAGAAACACATCCAATACTAATAATAGGTGAACTCATTATTTACTCCTATGAAAAGGGCACCCACCATTTTCTTTTCTAATTTTTTTCACCATGTTATAACCGTGACTAAATTTTAAAAGAACTGCTTGTGAGCTATATTTAATCCAATCTTTCTCTGATACCAAATGGTAATTTAAATGTATATCCCTATTAGAATGAGGTATTGCTTGTAGCATAGGTCTGTTATGGGGGATAATAATGCTGTTGTTATTTTCTTTACGTTCAAAGAATGTGTGTACTTCCAATGAATGCTGAAATTTAAAATTAACAACACCAGGAGGAGTTACATAATCAAATGGACTTTCATTGTGCCATGAAGGTTGAATAAGACTCCATTCAATATCTTCTTTACAAACAGCTGTCCAAGGACAATGTAACTTTAGATGTAGAAAAGATTCATTTGGTAAAAAATTACCTCTTTGTTCTTGCTCATGAGACGTTGCATTTGATACTGTATCAGAGTATAACCAAGAATAATTAAAAGAACCTTTTTGACCTACATTTACCTTTAAATCTGACCACATTGGTAATACAAAACCCTGTCGCATAATATCCAAAAAACCATTACATCTCCTCATAGTTGAGGCAGGACGATCTGAATTTGCGGATGTATAAGATTTTTCTAAATCTTTCCACCAGTTAGGTAAAAATTTAGAGGTTCGATTAGGTCTTGAAAATTCGTATACATCTGGTCTATAAGTATATAAATCAACAACAATTGGTTTGTGCTTATTATGCAGTTCTTTTAAAAATTTAAACATTATAAAATAGAAATTGATAGGGGTTTAGGTTCTTCAGTTGCAATAAAAGGAGGTTGTTTTAATTCCAAAAAGGTTTCATTAGTTGCATCATATACAAATAAGTCTGCTATAATATGATCAGGGCATTCTTTCCAGAATAAAGGTTTTGCAACTTCAAAAATAGTTTCAGAAACTTCAGCTACTCTGTAGTTATTCTCAATAAGTTCATTAGGGGAGATTAAAGCGTTTTTCATTTTAATTTACCAAATTACAATTACAGCGCCACCACCGCCACCACCGTTACCGGGAGCGCCACCTACATACCCAGTACTAGCACCGCTGCCTCCAGCGCCGCCGTTAGGGCCACCGCCAGATCCACCAGCACCTCCTACGTTATTAGAAGAACCTGCACCTTGGTTTCCATCATATCCGCCACCAGTTCCACCAGGCCAACCTGGAGTGTTATTGTAGCCATCAAATTGACCACCTCGGCCACCCCCAGCACCGAATCCCGCGCCACCCGCGCCACCACCAGTGGGAGCATTTTCAGCTTGAAAAGGACCGGTATTAGTAAAGGCCCTTGCTGCAGTGCCATATAATCTAGTAACACCTGAAAAACTTGTACTACCACAAAGAGCTGTAGAGCCGCTACCACCGACTCCACCGGTTGAGCTAATATAGCTTCCAAAGCTGCTAGTGCCACCAGTTGATCCATTAGAACCACCATAGTTACCACCTGAACCTTGACCACCATTACCTCCGGAGCCTACTGTTACACTAATAACAGCACCTGGGGTTAAACCAGTAATAATACCTGCACCATAACCTCCGTTACCGCCATTAGTATTTCTACCACCACCCCCGCCACCGGCAATACAATGCACTTCTAAAGAAGTTATACCTGTTGGTACAGTAAAGTTTCCACTAGAGGTAAATACTTGAAATCTACGACCAGACCATGCTGTGTTTTGTTGGGTACTATCATTATATAGTACACCTGTTGAATTTAAAGTTGCTGGCATTTTTTAATCCTTATAAAGATGTAAAACCATTTGAGGTATCCATAGTAAATTTTGTAACACCGTTATATTGGAATACTAATTGGTTATTTATTTCTAAAACAGTCCAGTTTGTTGTTTTTATCCCTTTGGAATTAATAGCCCAATCACCGGTTGCATCCGTACCATCTCTTTTAGGTACATCTAAATTTGCTCTTGCAGCGGTTGGTGTGTTTGCATTAGTTCCACCTTTAGCAATTGGGACTACTGAACTAAGTGCATTAGGGTCTGCTTGCCCTGCTGCATTTAAGTTATTAGCAAAGTTTGCTAAGTTACTAGCTTGCGTCATACGTTACCTTTCAATCGTTTAACTTCCTGTTGTAGCTCTTCGATTTGAAATTGAAGTTCTAAAAACATATCTTTAATAGTTGGTTTCTTTTCAATTTCAATAGGTAAATCGTAACCTAATACACCAGCAGAACTTAATGAACCCACAGAAGCAGGACCAGCAGATGTAAAAGAAACGTATTGTGCTGGTTGTCCAGCAAAATCTAATACCCCAATTAACTGTGCATTATATGATAAATCACCAGAGCCAGGAATGCTGTAGTCGGAGGTTGGTTTTAACAATACACCATTAAGCCAAATTAAAGAAGAGTTTCTTTGGTAGGGTGTTGGGTATGTTACAATATTCGTACCAGAAAGTTTTTCAGTGTAGTTTTCTGTAAAGATTAAGGCATTAGCATTATTTTTAACAAACTCAACTACCGTAAGAATACCACCTGTAGCAGGTGATTTTAATTGGTACCCACTACCACCGGGTAAATAAGTGTAGTCAGTATCTACAATTAAAACCCCATTAATAAATAGTAATTCACTACCATCAATAGAAGTCCTTGGGATTATTGTTTGACCATTAGTTAATGTTATATAGCTATAGGTGAATGGGACTTTATCGTTAGAAGTTACAGCATCAATAAGCCTAATATAGTAAGCCATCATTGACCCGCCACCTACACACGCTTGAGCTAATGTTAAGTTTGTAGAGGTTCTTGTATAGTCTATACCGTTTTGGAGTAGAATACCATTTTTAAAAAACAATACTTGATCTGGTTGTGCGTTAGAAAATGTAAATACAGACTGACCAGCAGCAGCATTAACCATACCTAAGCTAAAACGTACTTGGTCTAGTGCTCCAGCCTTAACTAGCCTACCTAACTGATCTACAACAATTTCTGCTGTTGTAGCTGGATCAAATGAAAAACCACCTGAATTAGCACCTTGACCATAAGGATCTAAGTTAATATTGTACACACCAGTGGAAGTTTGAATATATCCAATTCTACCATCAGTAGGTGATGTTAAGTCAGTAACTACAGTACCTGATCTACTATATACATCAATGTAATTGTATGAATTACTTTGTGTAGTTACGTCATACCATCCGGTAGAGTCAGGCGCTTCGGTGTTAGTATCAAAAGATACAATATTATTACCTACACTTCTAAACCAAAGCTTTCTTGTCGATTCTCCAAAGGTACCGGCTGCACTAAACCAAATAAAATCGTTTGGTGTAATATTATCATAAAGAATATCTGAGGCTAATAAGCCAAAATAGCTTTTACCCGCAGGTGCATTACTAATGCCAGTGCCTGTAATGCTGTCAGCGTATTTAACTAAAAGATATCTTGATGGAGAAATAATACTTAAAGGTAACTCGTTAATAATACCAATTTTATCTGTAACACTAAATGTTGTTACATCTAGGTTTACAAATGTATTGTCATTAAATAGCAATAAACCAACAGGTTTGTTTTCATAAGGTACAAGATCAATACTTCTACCACCATAACACCTATAATATAACTCAAATGTTGTTCCAAAATTAAAAGGAGACCATTCATAGTCAGATGGTGTAGCTGAAGCTGTCAGTGTATCCGAAGTGTATACACCATAGAATGTTTTGTTTATAGGGCTAGTTGAAAAACCATCACCAGCAGGACTGTCTGCGTATCTTACTGTTAAATACTTTTTGTACTCAGTAGTGAGTTTGTCTAAATCTAAAGACCTTACAGGAGCAAGGATCCAATTAGCATCATCTGGTTGTGTTTCGCCAACATAAAAACTTACTTGTCTATTACCTTGTTTAAGTACCCAAAGATATTTATTTAAACCAAAACCGTTTTCTACAGGAATCCAAGTATAGTCTGCAGGGTTTGTGGACTCGACTGCTTGTTGAGTATTATAGATACCAAAATAAAGTTTACCTGTAGATACATCAGAAATATTTAAACCAGTATTGTCATCTGCGTATTTAATACTTAGGTATCTATAAAGAAAACCCAGGATATTATTGTTGCTATCGGTAATAATACCTGTATTTTCGTCTGCAACAATACCTTGAGCTTCTTGTAAAGCGTTAATACCTTGGTAAACATTGTAGAGATAAGAGTCTAAATCGATGTTACCTGTATAAGGTGGGATTAAAAACATTTTACCTCCGATCAGCGGGTCTCACATCAAACGCGTATGTTGGCATTCTCCAGTAGCCATTAGAAGAAATTTTAAAATTCATAACACGACCATTTACTCTGGGATCTACTTTGTAACCTTGAGCTTTAGCATCATTTGGTTTAAATACAAATAAATCTTCAGAAGTAAAAGTAACATCATCGGTATAATTGTTTTGACCTTTTACATACACATTAATACTAGTATTAATATCTTCAGGTACAGCATCAAAGATAGTGTATACAGAGCTAATTAATGAGCTACCAGTAGTATCACCTGTATTTAATTTTTTCTTTTCAATATAAGACTCATAATTAACTAGATTATTACCATTCCACATTACATAAGAATCATCAGTAACTAAAGTCTGATTAGTGTTGGTAGTCATATAAAGTACTTTATTACTATACTGCCATTGGTTAGCAATATTACTAGGGCCGTTAAACACCCATGTTACGTTAGATAATTGTCTTTTTGTCCATGTATTATTTTTATAATTAAAGATTAAAGACTCATTACAAACAGTAGAAGACCCTTTAGGGTAATTAATCGAGATTTCTTTATAAAATGGATTCCTAACTACGTGTACTTTATTAATATAAGATCTATTTAAATTTCTAAAGAAATATCTTTTAATGCGAGCATCAGCAATGGAGTCAATCTTACCTGAGCCACTATGAACGTAAATATCATTTGTATCCACTACAAAATGGCTACCTTCAAATTCTACTACACAATCAGTATTTAAAATACCATATGAGTCAGAATAACCTGAAACTCTGGATTGACCTTGATTAATGGATAACATGCTAATACTATCAGAAGTATAAATAAACATATTACCTCTTAAAGGAGCCATATCTAAGACAGGTGAAGTAGAGGATAACTCAAACTCATCGGCTGTATCTGTAGTTAAACCTGGTTGCCATGTTTGAGGAATACCGCCAGTAGGAGCTTGTACCGAAACCCGAATGGTTCCAGGTGCATAAGTTACTGTACCACCAGAAGTAATGGTTAAATTACCTGCAACTAACGAATAGTTTAATGATCTAATTACTTTAGCCGTAACTGTTAAACCTGCGGAGTAGTTCCAGTTAGGTAGGGGTTGAAGAGCATTACCAGCAGTAGCGCTACCATATAGACAATATAATGGTGTAGACTTACCATTGTTAAATACGATGGCGTATCCACCGTTAAAATAAGTAAACTGCCAATCACTGTTAGTGTATTGAGCAGCTCCGCTTGAAAACATACTGGATTGGTTACCCGCAGAATCTACTCTAATAAAGTTACCATCTTTAGCAAAGATATTATAACCTTGATCTGGTCTTCTCCAATGTACTCCGAAATCAGCAGGAATACTTAAGAGTCTACCAGTTGTTTCACCAGTAATTGTTTGTACTGAATCATCATAAAATCGTACATTAAGAACATCTGTAAAGGTGTTTAGTGGTACGATCATTGGAGGTGTATCCGTGTTTAAACCACCAGCACCTAATTGTTTTATCTGTTCTGCCATATACGATTCTCCATATTAAATTTTTTCTTTAATAAAGGCTTTAACTAATTGACCAACTATATCTGATCTTACAATATCGTCTACTGTAAACTCAACAATAGGGATTTCAATATTATGCTTGCGACAAATAGAAACAAATTTAAGAATATCTTTACCGGAATTAATATCTGATTGGGAGCTGTCACCCATTAAAACCATTTTAGAGTTTTCACCTAGCCGAGTTGTAATAGCTTTTAATTCTTCAATAGTAAGGTTTTGGCATTCATCAACTAGCACTAAAGAATTTTCAAATGATCTACCACGAATTGTTTCTAGTGGTTGCATCTGTAAAATATCTTTAGCTACAATATATTCGTATTTAGTTTTACCAATTTGTTTTTCTAATACTGAAATCATTGGCATAAGCCAAGGAGTTAATTTTTCTTTGATGTCGCCAGGGAAAAACCCCAAAGATCGGCCAGTAGGTACATTACTACGAGTAAGGATAATAGTATCATATTTACCTGTCAAATATAGTTGTGCGATTTTACTTGCAGCACAATAAGTTTTTCCAACACCAGCAGCGCCTAGTGTAACTACGATTGGAAATTCTTCGATTGCCTCAAGTAATAATTGTTGATTGTTTGTTTTTGGTTGAATGTGAAATGAACGATCTTCTCTAGCGATACGTTCATTACGCTGCTTAATACTTCTTTTCATTCAAAACCTTTATTGGTTAATCTCTAATAGGTACCGCCTACAGGCTGTAAGCGATTCTCTTAATATCATTGCTTTGGTAGCTTCCCCGATAAGAAATTCTGCATCCTCTCTAAATAGTTGTTCTCCAGTGCTTCCTGTTCTTGTGCAGACATCGGAGCAATTGTTAGTTTCTTTGATGGTAATTCTTTCGGGACGGTTCCGCAAGCTACTAACGATAGCATCATGCTTAGAATTAATAGCTTTAATTTCATTTTCTTTATCCAGTTGCGTTAATACAAATTTCTTTTGCAAATCCTGATATTTAATTTCTTGATTTTTTAATTGATTAATATAAATATCTGTTTGCTTATTATAGGCGGTTTTATATCCATAATCATAAGATATATAACCAATAAATAAAACAAATACTATTTGTAAAATATATTTAACCATTGATGCACATCCTATATTCCTCTTGTCTACGTTTAGTTAGACCTGGTAACGGATTACCTTTGAATTTATCCCACTTCAAAATTTCTTTACATGCACCTTCATAATCATATTGTTTCAATTTCTTAACTAAAGTAGATTTACAAAAAGCACTTTCACCAATATTGTAGGTTAAAGATACATAAGCGCTATACTCGTAAGAGTGCATAGGGACATCAGCACATCTTTTAACAGCTTGTTCAAATTTGTTTGTATCATCTAATAATTTTATCAAAGCTCTTTCTACAGTGATTTTGTCACCAAGCTTTACGTTTTCAGTAGTACCAAAACCAATAGTAGCTACATCACCTTTTACTGGTGTATAAGCTTCTGATCTAAACCTTCGTGTACTGCAATACTTATTAGTGCAGAAGCAGAAAGAGAAAGGGAAGCTACCTTCATACGTTCGACCATGGTAGCTCCCTATAATTAAAACCCATAAGGTTTATCTTTGTTTTTAATATCTTTATAAATAGAATATAATTTATGACCAATCATTAAGATAGTATAAATTAAAGTAGCCCAGAGAAGGATCTCAGAGACTTGATAGCCTGCAACAGTGGCTATTGAAACGGTTACGGGTGCAGCTGCTTTAGTGGCCATGCTAACCCCCGTTTCGGTAGTGTGTTGTAGTGTCGATGACATGTTAATCCTTTATTTCCAACGTGGACCTTCTACCCATGTTACTAGAGAATGTCTAGTTCCAGAAGTAATAGGTGTTACCATATGTTCAAGATATGATGGGAAAACTAGGACAGAGCCTTGTGGTTTAAAGTTAGGGTTACTTACGCCTTTGAAACAAAAGTCACCTCCTTCATAAGAAGATGGATCGTCTAATTGAATTACAACAGTAAGTTTACGATCAAAAGGTCTTTCATTAGACCAATCAATATCGTGATGCCAATCGTAAAAACCATTATTTTCGGCATGGTATTCCGTATACTGAATTTCAAAGGGTTGAATAATATCTACACCAAAAGCATTTCTATTAGCATCTACTGCATAATTTAAAAGAATTTGTTTAATATTATTATCGTAGACCAATCTAACTTTAGACCGTCTGACAGAGGAATCCTCTGCATTGTTAGCAAAGATTCCTCCGTCTACGGCAGGAAAAGATTCACAAATAGATTTGATCCATTCGCACTGTTCCTTAGATAAGGCACTGGTCCAAAGTTGCCATTGTTTTCTCATTATTTTCCTTCTAGAACTTTAATTCGTTCTTCTAATTCAATTACTTTTTCAGCAAGTTTAATTACAGATACTAACGCAGCGTTACCGTATGCTAATGATAATGTTTCTTTTTCATCATTAGCTTTAGAAATAACTTCTGGTAATAAGGTAAGCCAATCTTGTGCAGAACATCCGGCCTGTCTTTCATTGGTATCTAATCTACGATATGTTCCATATTTTATCTTAGATAAATTATAGATATAATTATCTGGTAAAGATAACCAATCAGTTTTTAATCTTTCATCTGAGTTAGCAACTACGTTACCAACCGCAGTAATTTGCCCACCACTTCTGAAATTATTATCGTGACTGGGAAAC
>OGVN01000036.1_pt1 | contig 15143 bp, 16 predicted proteins | sample 1575751 | NCBI WGS metagenome assembly OGVN01 (sample SAMN07581530, study PRJEB24739) | freshwater metagenome | place: Singapore | collected 2015-01 | reverse complement strand
GTTTCCCAGTCACGATAGGGCGCGTTAGGGACTTGGGCATCAGCATTAAAAGTGCCACAGAACTCTCTAATCGATATCAAGCAATCTTGGAAAAGAACTACCCTCAAAGTGAATAGCGTTAACGCGCCGGCAAGACCAGCATCTCCTTGCATTAACTTATGCAAAATGGATGATGCCGATCAATATTGCCTGGGGTGCCAAAGAACTTTGGATGAAATTGCAGCTTGGTCTGAATTAAGCGATGCAGAAAAAGAAGTGATCTGGGCGAAGTATTTGTTCACCGCAATATTGCTAACGTTGTTGTTCATACAGACTTAAATGCCTTATCAGTGATTCAGTTTGCTGTAGACCAAATCAAAGTAAAACATATTATTGTCGTAGGTCACTACGGATGCTCAGGTGTTCGCGCAGCCCAAATTAAAGCACGAATTGGTATTGCAGATAATTGGATTCGACACGTTCAAGATGTTCAAGATAAACATGGAAAATATCTTGGGCAAGTCTTAAAAGAAACTGATCAGTTCGATAAATTATGTGAATTAAATGTCATAGAACAAGTGATGAATGTATGCCAAACAACCAGCGTCCAAGATGCTTGGTCAAAAGGGCAAGAAATCACTATTCATGGTTGGATTTATGACTTAAAAGATGGCCGCGTTAGGGACTTAGGTATTAGCATTAAAAATGCCAAAGAACTCTCTAATAGATATCAAGCAATCTTGGAAAAGAACTACCCTCAAAGTGAACAGCGTTAATACGCCGCAAAGACCAGCATCACCTTGCATTAACTTATGCAAAATGGACGATGCTGATCAATATTGTTTAGGCTGCCAAAGAACTTTGGACGAAATTGCAGCTTGGTCTGAATTAAGCGATGCAGAAAAAGAAGTGATCTGGACTGAATTAGATAAGAGACGCGCTAATTTGCATGAATGAGTTCGCTCTTCCAAGAGGTATCAAAGTTTTTGAAAGAGGTTGGCTGTCAGCCAACAATATTTTATTTTGGTCAAACGATGATGTATCCATCGTAGATACTGGCTATGTTGCTCACCAAGAGCAAACTCTATCCTTAGTTAAAAAGGCGCTCAAAGCTGAAGGCTTATCCAAGCTAGATAAAATTGTTAACACGCATCTTCACTCAGATCACTGTGGTGGAAATGCAATTTTGGCGAACAATTTTCAATCTAGCATCTATGTACCCGCCAATGAATTTTCTACCGTTTATAACTGGGATGAAAATTTATTAAGCTTTAAGAATCTTGGGCAACACTGCCCTACTTTTCAATGTCATCATTCTTTAGAGCCGGGCAAAAGAATATTGCTGGGCTCATACATGTGGGAAGTGCTTGCTGCACCAGGGCACGACCCTCACTCAGTTCTTCTCTATCAAGAAGACCATCAACTACTTATCTCAGCTGATGCCCTTTGGGAAGACGGGTTTGGTGCAATATTTCCAGAACTTGATGGAGAAGATGGATTTGAAGAGGTGGCTAGAACACTCGATTTAATCGATCAGTTAAAAATTAAGTTAGTGATTCCAGGTCATGGGAAGTTATTTACAGATATCAAAACATCACTAGCCAAGGCAAGAAGTCGCCTGGATTACTTAGCTACCGACAAAGCAAGAAATGCTAGGCATGCCGCTAAAGTTTTACTTAAATTTAGACTACTTGAGTGGCAATCACTAGAACTACATCTTGTGCACGAGTGGATAAAAGAAACACCACTTATGAAAGCCATCGCGAAAGAATTGAATCAGTCAATTAATCAATTGGCTGAATGGCTGCCACCAGCTTTAACCAAAGCCGGTGGCGCCAAAATAGATCAAAACATCTTAATCAATCTAGATTGATTAGTCAGCGTATACACCAGCCTTTTTAATGATTGGAGTCCACAAATCAATTTGCGCTTTCAAGTGAGCTTTGTGTCCTTCAGGGCTAGCATTTTTGTCATTAGGCACGTTTGCACCCAATTCCGCCATCTTAGCCTTGTAACCAGCATCATTGATACCCGCTTTGATTGCTGCTGACAATTTGTCTGTTGCAGCTTTTGGCGTTCCCTTTGGAGCATAAACACCATGCCAAACGTTCACTTGGAAGTTTTTCAAACCTTGCTCATGCAATGTTGGAATATCTTTAAATGCAGGGATACGCTGCATAGTTGTTGCACCATAAGCCTTCACAGAACCTGCTTTTAATTGGCCTGCTAAATTGGTTGTTTGGTCGCACATTAGTTGTACCTGACCACCAATCAAATCTGTTAAAGCTGGCGCCGTACCTTTGTATGGCACTGTTGTCATATCTTGCTGAATTGTGCTCATGAACAACAAACCACATAAATGACTAGCAGAACCAATACCTGCATTGGCATATGCTACTTTTGATGCATTAGCTTTAATGTATGACAATAGTTCTGTGTAATTCTTAGCTGGTAAATCTTTGTTTGCCACCATCACCATTGGCACATCAGCCACCTGACCTAAATGTTCATAGTCTGTATTGGGATCAAAACCCAAGTTTTTATATAAAGCTGGGGCTGTAGACATACCAATATGATGGATTAAAACTGTGTAACCATCTTTAGGTGCATTCAATACTTTCTTTGCAGCAATCGTGCCACCAGCGCCTGGTGAGTTATCAACAATCACTTGTTGCTTCAAAGATTTACCCATTGCCAAAGCAAGCTCTCTAGCCACTTTATCTGTTGGACCACCAGCTGCAAATGGAACAACCATGGTAACTGGCTTATCTTCTGGGAATGCAGCTTGAGCTACACCTGATAGGGCTGTTGTAACGATGCCAACTGTTAGCATCGCATGACGAATCGTCTTATTCATTTATATCTCCTTAATAGTTGTCGCCATACAAAATTAGCAAATCAACCTCTTAATTGTAAGTAATTATTAAGAAAAGTTGCAAAAACATTACCTGCAAAGGGTTAGAACTTACCCTTATAAATTAAGCGGGTTTAACGAAAAACGTTCAAAAAACCCTATTGTGGTCAGAGGTAATAACAATTCCGTCTTTTTGAGCCCGCTTTGCAACCTTTAAAACCATCTTATCTTTGCTAATTAATATCGATGGTCTTAAGGTATAAGCTAAGTTGACGAATACTTGGTCATCGCGATCTTTGCACTTCCATGGCGCCGCGGACAAATCGTCGTCTTTGACAAGCCTAGACCATGAGCGCCACTGAAAAATAATTTCTTCTTGTTTTTGCGATGAGAGTGAAAATTGTTCACGGCTAATTACGTCTAGAAACTCTGCCAGAGTTTTCTCTGTTGCCACAGCATCTAACTCACCAGATATTAAAGCCGCTCTTAATGGGTGAGCCCTGCTGTCATCAAACACCAAAACATCTAAAAGAATATTGGTATCTAAAACAACAATCTGCTTCACTCAACAGTCACCGATTTGGCTAAATTCCTAGGCTTATCAACATCTGTACCCCTAGCGCAAGCCGTATGATAGGCAAGCAACTGCAATGGAACAACGTGCAATATTGGTGACAAATCTCCATAGTGCTCAGGCATTCGAATAACATGAATACCATCTTCTGCAACTATGTGCGTATCAGCATCAGCAAAAACGTATAAACGTCCGCCGCGAGCTTTGACTTCTTGCATATTAGATTTCAGTTTTTCCAATAATGCATCGTTAGGCGCAACAGTTACCACTGGCATTTGCTCAGTGACCAAAGCCAATGGGCCATGCTTTAATTCGCCAGCAGGATATGCCTCAGCATGAATATAAGAAATCTCTTTTAATTTAAGGGCGCCCTCTAGGGCAATTGGATAGTGCAGGCCGCGCCCTAAAAATAATGCGTTTTCACACTTCGCAAAAGCCTCACTCCAGGCAATAATCTGTGGCTCTAATGCCAATGCTGCATTGATTGCTGAAGGTAAGTGGCGCAAACGACTAAATGCATCATGCTCTTGATGTTTCAAAAGTTGCTTCTTACTTTTTGCCAATGTCAGCGCCAACAAATACAAACCAACCAATTGAGTTGTAAATGCTTTAGTTGATGCGACTCCAATCTCAGTACCAGCATGCGTTAAGTAACGATACTTTGTTTCCCGAACCATCGCACTTGTCGCAACATTACATATTGCTAGAGTCTCCGTGTGCCCTAAAGCCTGCGCATGGCGCAAGGCCGCCAAGGTATCTGCCGTCTCACCTGACTGAGAAACAACAATCACTAAGGCATTAGGATTTGGAACTGTTTTTCGATATCGATATTCACTAGCAATTTCAACTTGAGTAGAAATACCGGCTAAATCCTCTAACCAGTACTTTGCTGTACTGGCTGCGTAATAACTTGTACCGCAAGCCAAAATAAGTATGCTGTTGATTTTTTCAAAATCTTGAGAAGATGCTCCAAATAGAGATGCATCAGCACTTTCTGCGTGACCTAAAGTATCTGCAATAGCTCTAGGTTGCTCAAAAATTTCTTTTTGCATGTAGTGCTGATATGGGCCCAAGTCCACTGCGGCTGTTTGCGCTGGCACAGGCTTTTGGGTTCGATTTTGAGGAACGCCCGCAAGGTTAGTAATGGTCACCCCGCTCGTTGTCAAAACAGCAATGTCACCCTCTTCCAAATAAGCCATCGATGTAGCATGCTCTGCCACAGCTAGCGCATCAGATGCTAAAAAGTTTTCTTGCTGACCATAAGCCACAACCAATGGCGAACCTGCTCGCGCCCCCACCAAAACATCTGGCGCATCTTGAGCAATGACGCCAATGGCATAAGCACCATGCAAGCGCGGTATCACCGCCCTAACAGCAGTTGGTAAATCACGCACATCCATCTTTGAATATGCTTGATGAATTAAATGTGCAATAACCTCTGTATCTGTTTGAGATACAAACACATATCCGGCTGACTTCAATTCCTCACGAAGTTCCTCATAGTTCTCAATAATGCCGTTATGAACTAAGCCAATTAAATTATTAGAAAAATGTGGGTGTGCATTAACTGTATCCGGCTTACCGTGCGTTGCCCACCTTGTGTGCGCGATACCGACATTGCCAGACATTTTTTCACCTTGATCACCCAAATCAGCAACGCGCTCTGTAGTTCTAGCCCTTACCAATTCATCATTTGAAACAAGGGCAAAGCCACAAGAATCATAACCACGATACTCCAAGCGGCGTAGGCCTTCTACAAGAACTCCCACAATATTTCTTTTGGCTATCGCGCCCACAATGCCGCACATGACTGCTTCCTATCGATTAATAGTTCTATTTATTTTTCTTAATGGGCCTTTGCCAATTAAGTGAAACTTGCTTAGCTCTGGTAACCGTCAACTGATCGGGTGGCGCATCTTTTGTTAATGTTGTGCCCGCACCCAATGTAGCACCCTTACCCACAGTCACAGGTGCCACTAACTGAGTATCAGAACCAATAAAAGCTCCGTCTTCAATAATAGTTCTGTGCTTATTTACGCCATCGTAATTACAAGTAATTGTTCCAGCACCCACATTCACTTGTTTACCAATGGTGGCATCACCAATATAAGCGAGATGGTTAGCTTTACTTTGTGATGCAATTTGGCTGTTTTTAACTTCCACAAAGTTGCCAATATGGACTTCTTCAGACAATTCTGTACCCGGGCGTAATCGCGCATAAGGGCCAATGATGCTATTGGCGCCAACCTTGGCCTGATCAATATGTGTGTACGCATGAATAACAGCACCACGTTCAATATGGGCATCACGGATAACGCAATATGGTCCAACCGAAACACCTTCGGCTAAAGTTACCTTGCCTTCAAACACACAACCAACGTCAATTTTGACATCTTGGCCACAAACCAATTCACCACGAACATCAATTCTTGCTGGATCTAATAGCGTGACACCCAAATCAAGTAAACGATTAGCAATCACTGATTGCCAAGTGCGCTCTAACTCAGCTAATTGAGCTCGACTATTCACACCCACTGTTTCCCAATAAAATTCTGGTGACGCCGCACAAACAGGGACACCCTCATTGACTGCCATTTCAATAATATCCGTCAGGTAATACTCACCTTGAGCATTATTTGGCGTAAGAGCACGAAGCCAACGTTTTAAATGAGCCGTTGGCAAAGCCATCAAACCTGTATTTATTTCAGTGATGGCTCTAACTTCTGGGGAGGCATCTTTTTCCTCAACAATGGACTGAATGCCGCCATCCTGATTCCTAACAATGCGACCATAGCCAGTAGGATTGCTCATTTGTTGCGTTAATAACGCCAACGCTCCAGTTGATGCTAATTTTGCTAATTTTTCTAAAGTAGCTGTCTGGATTAAAGGTACATCACCGTAGAGTATTAAGGTATCTTTAGCATCATCCAATAAGTCTGCGGCCTGCAAAACAGCGTGACCAGTACCCTTTTGTTCCAGTTGATTGGCAGTTTTGACTGTTGTACCTGATTTTTGCAGGTAACTTTGAACCAAATCACCACCATGGCCTAAAACGATGACAGTCTCGTGTTGACCTGCTATTGCTTGAGCACTCGCAATAGCGTGCGCAAGCATCGGTCGGCCCGCAATTGGATGGAGCACCTTGGGCAAAGATGAGCGCATGCGCTTTCCCTGACCAGCAGCTAATATGACGATATTCATTGTTAATAATTATATGAGTTTATTTAAAGCCTTCCAAACTCTAAAGTGGCTCACGCTTGGGTTGCTTGCAAGTACTTTGCTTGCCTGCAGCGCCGTTCGCTTTGCGTACAACCAAGGAGACACATTAACTCGCTGGTGGATTGACGACCATATTGGTCTAACCCAAGAGCAAGACAGCCTTATTAGGGAGGCTCTAGATCGTCATTTTTGGTGGCATAGAACAATGCAGTTGCAAGGTTTAGCAGCTAGTCTTGAAGAAATTCAGCAAAAAATTGATAAAAGTATCTCCAAAAGAGATGTCACCCACTTTTACGGTGAAATCAAAAAACATAGCTATGTGATTGCCCATAAAGTAACGCCAGACATGGCCAAACTATTCGCCAGCCTTGAGCCATCTCAAATTGAGAATATTCAGAAACGCATGGCTCAAAACAATGACAAGTTTGTCAAAGAATGGCTTCCCAAAGATAAAGCAGATCAACTGAAAGTGCGCTCGGAGAGAGTCATTCAAAGAGCTGAATGGCTATTTGGAAAATTGAGCAAAGATCAGGAAGACAAAATTAAGGCTTACATCGTTGCCAATCCAGTTGATATGAATCTCATATACCAAGAAAGATTGCGTCGACAGCAAGACTTGATTGCTGTCATAAAAGACATTTCAAAAAAGAAATTAAATCAGAAGGAGTCAGAGGCTCTTATTGCTGATTACATCAAACATTTTGAGTATGGCAGACATAAAGCCCAGCAAGATCTTGCAAAAAAGCGCGAGGAAATTACACTTGATCTAGCAACATTCGTTGTTCAGATAACAACTGATGAGCAAAAGAAATTTGCTTTTGAAAGAATAGAAACATGGATTGCAGACATCAACTCCTTAATTAAAGAGTCATCTGCACTGGCTGCCAAGAAATCTGCTCTTCTAAATCGCTAGAACCACTGGTATCTGTTAAATTTTTGAAATCAAACTGACCGCCATCCATTAGATGAGAAGGCACAACATTTTGCAAAGAACTAAATAAGCTTTCAACACGACCTGGGTATTTCTTTTCCCATTCACGCAACATAGCCTTCATGGCATTTCGCTGTAAATTTTCTTGGCTTCCACATAGGTTACAAGGAATGATTGGAAAATCCATTTGCTGCGCATATCGCTCTAAATATCTCTCGGGCACATAAGCTAATGGCCTAATCACAATATGCTTGCCATCATCAGACCTCAGCTTAGGTGGCATACCCTTAAGCTTGCCGCCATGAAACATATTCATCAATAAAGTTTCTAAGATGTCATCCCTATGGTGCCCAAGCGCAATCTTTGTTGCCCCTAACTCTGTGGCAACACGATACAAAATTCCTCGACGTAGGCGGGAGCAAAGACCACAAGTTGTTTTTCCTTCAGGAACAACTCTTTTTACAATGCCATAAGTATCTTGCTCTTCAATATGAAAAGGTATGCCTAATTTTTTTAAATAATTTGGCAATACATCTTCTGGAAATCCAGGCTGCTTTTGATCCAAGTTAACTGCCACCAAATCAAAATTAATTGGTGCGCGCTCTTTGAGCTTCATCAAAATATCAAGCATGGCATAACTATCTTTACCACCAGAGAGGCAAACCATGACCTTATCGCCATCCTCAATCATGTTGTAATCAACAATGGCTTGACCAGTTAGACGACATAACTTTTTGTCTAACTTATTTTCTTCGTAGGCGATTTTTCTAGGATCTTTCATTCTTTAATCAAAAATATTTCAACACCAACAGCATCACAATCTGGATACACATCAGGTTTTGCTGTCGACACTCTGACAGCTCTTACTCTGGGATGCTTCAACATAATTTTTGCGACATCATCACACAAGGTCTCTTGTAAATGAATGTGTCCTTTTGAAACACGCTCAACAATACTTTGACGCATAAAGTCATAATCAACAACCTCATCCAAGCTATCGTTTGTTGGCGTGTTTTCAATTAACGGCACAAACAAATCAACATTAATCAGCACGCGTTGCTCACCGCGCTTTTCGAAATCATGAACGCCAATATTGATATACACCTCGTAGTTACTTAAAAATAGCCTACGACAATCCATCAAGCGTGGGTGGGATAGTAAAGCCTGCATTGTTTTACTCCGTCAAAAACATCACGTCTCGATCGGTTGACAACAAATGTTGACCACCGTCCACGTACAAAGTTGTGCCCGTTACAGCATTTGAATTAGCCAAATAAATTACCGCGCCAGCAATATCATCTGGGGTGGATGACCTACCCAAAGGTGTCATGCTGTGTGCCTTAACAAAGCCATCCTCAGATTGATCGCCAGAAACCATCGTGATCCCTGGTGCCACACCAACGACCCTTAAATTTGGGGCAAATGATTGCGCCAACAAAGTCGTTGCAGAATGCAAAGCCGCTTTTGACAGTGTGTAGGACAAAAAGTCTGGATTCAAATTGGCTAACTTTTGATCCAATAAATTAATCACCACCCCGCTTGGCCCAATGACATCCTCAGATCTCTGTTTAGCATGCAAACGATATAAATCCCTAGACAAAATTAGAGGGGCCGCCACATTTGTCAACATATGTCGGTCTAACGCTGAATAACTAAAACTTGAAGCCACATCGTATTGAAATAATGATGCGTTATTAACAAGGCAAGTGGGCACTCCTAGCGCCTCCACACATCTAGCGATCAACTGATTGGCTTGATCTTCTTTGGATAAATCAGCCTGTAAAGCCACGCCTCGTTGCCCCGTTGCAAGAATATCCTTAACCGTTTGCTCCGCTGCATCCTTCGAGTTTCCATAATGGATTGCGACGTCCCAACCATTTTTAGCCAACCCAATAGCAATAGCCCGCCCCACTCGCTTTGCAGCGCCGGTTACCAAGGCAATTTTCTGATTTTTCATAATTTTTGCAGCTTTATCTATAAGAGTTGTAGACTCGCGAGGTATGGATATTACCCCTAGTACAGCAGAAACGTTACATAGCCAACTTTTGGCTCAAAAAATTCATCAAGAAATAATTGCCAATAATGGGGCAATTTCTTTTTCTAAGTATATGGAAATGGCGCTCTACGCGCCAGGATTAGGCTATTACGCCGCCGGCAGAACCAAGCTTGGTCAACAAGGTGACTTTACCACCTCCCCAGAAATTAGCCCTCTATTTGGTGCTGCGATTACCCAAACACTGGTACCCGTAATTGAGCGCTTAAAAATGGATGGGGAATCCATCAACATTCTGGAATTTGGGGCTGGCTCCGGCGCCCTTGCTGAATCGATATTAAATTCTCTTAATAATTCAGGCATTGCAATTGATAGCTACAACATTCTGGACTTGTCTGCGGATCTAATTGAGCGCCAACAAAATAAATTAAATGGTCGAAAAGAAAATATTCGCTGGCTGACCGAATTGCCAGAGACATTTACAGGCATCATTTTGGCCAATGAAGTTTTAGATGCTATGCCAATAGAGCTTGTTACACAAACTGATGGGGCCTGGCAATACAAAGATGTGTGCATTAAACCAAACTCAGATAGCTCTATTGAATTTACTTTTTGCCAAGGTGGCATAGTTGCAGATGAACTAATTCCAAAACATCTGAAAACAGCTGATTTATTTGATGGGTACACCACTGAGCTACACCCTCAAAGTCAGGCCTGGATTAAAACACTCGGGCAATGCTTAGTTAAAGGCATATTCTTAACCTTTGATTATGGTTTTCCTGAACATGAGTATTACCATCCTCAACGCAGTCAAGGTACTTTGATTGGCCACTATCGCCATCACACGATCCAAGACCCATTCTATTTTCCGGGATTGTGCGATCTAACATCGCATGTGAACTGGACAAGCATTGCTGAAACTGCCATAGAACATGGGTTTACCTTTTCTGGCTATACGAGCCAAGCTTCATATCTAATGGATGCCGGAATTGGTCAGTTACTACTCGATATCGCTGACCCAAGGGACACTAAAAGTTTCATGCCCCTGGCAAATGGCGTACAAAAATTATTGTCTGAAGCAGAAATGGGCGAACTATTTAAAGTTCTCTGTTTGACAAAAAAAATGTCGGTCTCTGATGGTGAGTTACCGGGCTTTCGATCTAGGCCAAGACCTCTTTAATAGCATTTGTGCGCGCCTGATCAATTGCTCTTTTAATCAACTCTCCAGACCCATGCGCAGTAATGCCTGCTGCGATTTCTGACGCATTTACTTCTTTAGCTGATAGATAGGATTTAACCAATAAATCTACTGGGTCGCCAATTAATCGCGCCGCCTCAATCAAGTCATTAAATCTTTCAGGCTTTCGCCAAACATCCATTCGATCTAATACCTGCAACACATCGCTTGCATTAGTTAACCTCCGCTGAATTGCTAAGTGAAGCTCATGACCCAGCAATGCATAGTCTTTGCATTCTGATGGAACACCCCATCTAGAACACCAAGCATTGATTGCCTCAGTATCTGTATCAGAAAAAAGCACGGCACAACGTTGCTGCACATTTAAATTAGCTGATGCAGCCCTATCTACACAATCAAAAATCTGTCGATTATTTTTTGAATGTAATGAGGCTGGAAAGAACTTTTCAAAAACAGCCATTTCGCTAAGCACATCGAACATCTTAGATGGCTGTTCAGCCAGCATGCCTCTTGAAAGCTCTTGCCAAACTCTTTCTTTGACTAATGCGTCTAGCTCCCCACTGCGTCCAATATTTTTTAGCAATAACAACGTTTCTGGAGCAACGCTAAAGCCTGGAAAGCGCGCTGAAAATCTTGCAACCCTCAATAAGCGCACAGGATCTTCTGTAAACGCCTGACTGACATGTCGAAATAATTTGTTTTGCAAATCCTTTTGACCACCAAAGGGATCTATTACTGGCCCAGTTGCCCGACCACTAACATCAGCCTCTCTTACCATTGCGTTAATTGTTAAATCGCGTCTGGCTAGATCCTCTTCTAAAGTGACATGTTGATCTGCATGGAAAACAAAACCCTTATATCCAGGCGCGGTTTTTCTTTCTGTTCTGGCAAGTGCGTACTCAGCATGGGTTTCTGGATGCAAAAAAACTGGAAAATCTTGGCCCACGGGCTTAAAGCCTTTGGCAATCATTTCTTCAGGTGTAGCGCCCACAACGAGGTAATCCAAGTCCTTAACTGGAAGGCCTAGTAACTCATCACGAATCGCACCACCAACAACATAGATTTTCACTGAAGTAAGACTTCCAATGGTTGCGGAGTTATTCCAAATGTTTTTTCTAAGGGGTTATCTACACCAACTGGTAAGACGTTATCTTGTTGCATTGAAGCCAAATTATCTCGAGACATTAAAGTAGGTCCAGGCATCAATTCCAACATGTATGCCTGCAAGTATCCTAGTGCTCTTGGAATAGGTATTACAAGGCTAGATTTTTTTACCTTAGCGCCAGCAAATTTAACCAATTCTGCCAGGGTATATGTCTTTGGTCCTGCCAAATCAAAACTACATCCAACCGTTTGATTCATATTGATTGCTTTTACAAACGCCTCTGCCACATCGCCCACATAAACTGGCTGAAATTTGGCAGAGGCTCCTGCCAACGGCATAACTGGAGTAAATTTTTGCAATGTGGCAAATAAATTAATAAATGAATCATCTTCACCAAAGATGACTGATGGTCTAAAGATTGTCCAATTTAAAGAACTATTTTTAACCAGTTCTTCACCCGCACCCTTGCTACGTTGATACATAGAGCAACCAGCGATATCTGCACCCAATGCACTCATATGTAAGTAGCGCTGCAAATTATTTTTTTTCATTGCAGCAATGATCTTGCTTGGTAACTCAACGTGATTTTTCTCAAACCCAGGGCCATAGGGGTCACCCTGCTTATCATGCAGAACTCCAACTAGATTAATCACTACACCATCTTTTCCAAGGCGTGCGCACAAATCATCTAAGACCACCGCATCATGTACATTAGCTTCTAAGACTTGTACATTTGGCAACACCCACAAATCTTTTGCATATATTGATCGACGAGTTGGCAACAGCACTTTATACCCAGAGCCAGCCAACTTGCTAGCAATCTGCCTACCCACAAAACCACTACCGCCAATCAATAAAATATTTTGCGTATTCATTATGGCAACTCCGACAAAACAGACGCCTTAGGCGAAACCATCCCCAACTTCTGCTTGAGGGACGGAGGCTTAGATGTTGATAATGCAGTGTAGTAGCTAGCATTAGCTAAAACATTTTTTACATATCCGCGCGTTTCGTTAAATGGGATTGTTTCCGCAAAAATTGCGCCCTCTACAGTTCTAGGGAGTTTTTCACGCCACAACTTAGGACGGCTAGGGCCCGCATTGTAGGCGGCTGAAGCCAATGCAAATGAGCCATCCAAATCTTGTAAAACCATATTAAGGTAATTACTGCCCAAAGTTAGATTTGTTTTCATATCATCCAACTCGCTAACCTTAAAGTTAGTCATGCCAATTTTCTTTGCCACATATTTTGCGGTCGATGGCATTACTTGCATCAATCCAGAAGCGCCGACGCTAGATTTTGCCGCCATAATAAATCTTGATTCCTGTCTAATGAGACCGTAAGCCCAGTTCGAGTCCAAGCCTATTGAACTAGCAATCGGGCTTAAAGACTCTTTGAATGGAGTGGGGTAACGTAAACCAAAATCATGCTCAACTTTTGTTCGATCAGCAGTATTGACTGCGCGATCATACAAACCAATCCTCTTCGCATGCTCAGCTGCAGCGATTAACTGCTTGTCATTGAGCGCTCTTAATTCCCAATTCCACTCTCGATTACCCTCGAAACGCAAGCCCAAATCATAAAAGCGCACAGCCCTTGCAAAACCCTTGTTTGCGGCCATTTGCTTAACCAATGATTCATCTGGGGCAACACGTTTTGGCACATGAATCTTCATGCCCAAATCTTCTCTTGCTAACTGACCATAAAAATTAAACTGTTCGATAAGCGCTTGGAATGTTTCTGTTGCCAACGCCTCATCACCCAATTCTTTTTGGGCTCTGCCATACCAATAAGTCCACGCTGGATCTCGCTTTCTAATTGCTGGAGTCATTCCTTCGATAGACTCTTTAACTAACTTCCAATCTCCTTCGCGAAGCGCAGTTCTAACTTTCCACTCTTGAGACTCTGGTGACAGCAATTGATGATTCCCCGCTTCATGCTGCAAGCGATAAGCCTTAATTGCATTTCTATCTAATTTTTTTGCCAAAAATTGGCCTATGACACCCCAGGCGGCGGCAGTATTTTCGCGACCTGTACGCCATTCTTTCTTCTCAAAATCTTTATATGCTTGAGCAGGATCTGTTCTGGCTTTCTTGACAGTTTCTGCAATCGGATCATCCACACCAAATTTTTTAGCAAGTCCCTCATAGTTATTTTCCAGTGCAATTCTGCCCATAGCAGCAACTTCTTGCTTTGATAGTCCGCCAACTTTGTATAAGTTTTGCGCGGCTTCAGGGCATGCCTCTCCAAAATATTGGGCATCTAACATGATGTTTTTTAGCTCTTGGCCCAAATGCTTTGGATCCTCATTTTTTGCTTGCCTTGACTGTATGGCATAACACTTCACCTGAGTATCATCATTCAAAACAAATTGAACGTATTCGCGATCAAAGTTTGCCCAGTCTTTTCTTTTGCCTAAAACCAGCAACCAATCATTACGCAAACGATCAGCGATGGCGCTACCGGCATTCACCTTTAAAAATGCCTCCACTGCAGCATCAGCGGAAGAGTCAACTCTAGCTTGAGCGCCTTTGTCATAGATCTGTGGCTTTATCTGAAAATACAGCACATAGTCAGATAAATCGTGACTTTCTAATTTAGCCCCCAGAGTCCTAGTCTTTGCAACATCATTGACCTTGGCGGCCTCTCTTAACTCAACAAAAAGCTTATCGTCTGGACTTAAATCTGCCGAAGGGACAACTTTTTTGGGTGATGATGAATTTTTTGCCGGCTTTGAAAAAGCTGGGGCTGAAACTGTGACTGCCGCCAAAAAAAGGCAGGCCAGCAATTTATTTATTAGTTTGATGTTATTTCGATGTAGCATACCCTTAATCATGCCTTATTTTTTCTACTTTTGAGCAGCCCGTGAAAACTTTAAATCATCTTAGAGAAAACCTGCTGGAGATAAGACTAAGGTCTAACAGGGATGATGCTCAGCGAAGAAGTCTAGAAAATAATGTTAAATCTTTTTTTGAACAACTACATGATGGTTGCGTGGCCATCTACTGGCCCATTAACAGCGAATTTGATTTGCGACCACTTGCGCTAAATTGGGCAAGATACCACCCCAATAGAACCATCGCCTTACCCATTGTTGAATTAGAGCAACCCCTAAAATTTGGCACATGGTGCGAAAGCACGCCTATGCAAAAAGGGCCTCAGGGTATCAATGAACCAGTTATTGGCGGCAACTCTGCTCTTGTTCAACCAAATCTCCTCTTGAAAGCCAAACCCCCAGATTAACGGCACCGTTATAATTACATTCTATTTTGGTATCGTGACTGGGAAAC
>OGVN01000035.1_pt1 | contig 15243 bp, 11 predicted proteins | sample 1575751 | NCBI WGS metagenome assembly OGVN01 (sample SAMN07581530, study PRJEB24739) | freshwater metagenome | place: Singapore | collected 2015-01 | reverse complement strand
AAATCTTGGTCAGTGTATCAGTTCCTTATTTTGTGGCTACTGACCGAAGCCGACGCGAATATATTGGTACTTAGAAAAGAAGGCTCAACACTTCGCAACTCGTGCTTTGAAAACCTCAAACAAGTGGCTGCACAACTTAAAATTAGGCATTTGTTCAACTGGTTTTTCTCTGGCGATAAGCGAGAATGCGTAGCCATTAACAACAAGCATAGAATTATCCTGTCGGGCTTGGATGATCCCGATAAGATGAAGTCAATTGTAGGTATCAAGTACGTAATGCTAGAAGAAGCCGACGCGTTTAACGAGGACGATTTTAAAGAGTTAGACCGACGTTTCAGGGGCAAAGACGGCATTCGTTTTATTATTGTCTTTAACCCTGTATCGGAAAATCACTGGTTAAAAAAGTTCTTTATCGATACGCCTGAATATTCCGCCAAATCGACGGTGTTTAAGTATACAATTGATGACAACAGGTTTGCGACACAAGAGGACTACGAAGCACTGGAGCGACTGCAAGCTACTGACCCCGAACAGTACCGAATCTATCGGTGGGGAGAGTGGGGTATTATCAAACCAAACAACCCGTACTTTTGGGCGTACGACCAACGTCTTAACAGGGTGGCCACTACTTACGATGCATCGCGGCCTGTTTACGTTTCGTTTGACTTTAACGTAAAGAACTCGTGCGTAATCGGGCAAATAGACGAAACCAAAAGCGGCTACCAAGTCAAGATACTCGAAGAGTTTCCGCGAAAGGATGCATCACTTTCCAATCAATACGACTTGGAGGAGTTGGCTCGGTTAGTTGCGCGAAAATATGGAAGACGTGGGATTAAGTATACCTGCGATAGTACGGGTAACAATCAGAGTGGACTCACTCCAGGTCGTAAGCCTGCAAGGTTCTTTATCGAAACGGCGTTCCAAAAGGAAGGAGTTCGCGGTGAGTACTTTCCCATTAGTAAGAACCCCAATACTGATGACTCACGTTCGTACGTAGCTGCGCTTTTTGTCCACTTACGTGAGACAGGCAACCCTATTGCGATTGATGACACCAAGTGCCCGCAACTACATTCCGACCTTGTACGCTCCAAGGCTATTGACGGAGGTAAGCTAGATAAGCACGATTGTAATAAGCACGATTACGGCCACTTAGCTGACTGCTTTCGGTACTTCCTCCACCAATTTTGTTTTCAGATTTACAAGGATTACTCACGACGAAACAACCCATTCAAACAAGCAGCATAGATGGCAACGACACTAAGAAACAAGGTAGAACTATACAGCACCAATGGCAGCAAGCTAGCGGTAAGTAACTTGGCACATATCACTACTAAGATACTTGACAATATCAAAGACGGTAGAAGTAATGAAGAACTAACAGATGCTATATTTGACCAATGTGAAACAACACTTATAAGCAACTTCGATGCAGAGATAAGCAAGTACAAGCAGGTGAAGAGGTACTACGATAGAAGCACCAATGTACAGTTACCTGTATCAAGCACCTATACCAGCACATCGATAGGCGAGTACGTAGGGGAGTCACTCTTTGTGCCGCAAGCACTGGGGTATGGGGTGTTCAAGGTGCGTAGGCTGCTATTGTATAGCGACTCAGCACAAGCGGGCGCAACCATACGGGTCACCAATCAATCTACGGGCGCAGCCACTAACCTAACTGCTAACATTGTAGCGGGATGGAATCGGATAGATATTGATGTAAGCATCGATTGCAACTACTTCCCGCTATCGGTACAGGTAGGATTTATTTCCAATGGCAACATTAAGTTACGACCGTTTCAAAACGACATACTACTAACGGGCTTGGTACAAAGACGCGCAACTGACAAGCTACTCGTGCTTTCACAATGGGAACTGATTGTGGATCCTATGAAAGTAGTAGACGATTTCAGCGACGAGTTGAAGGAAGCGTTTTGGTATAAGTGCGGCGTATTGGTTTTGAACTGGCACTTGAAAAGCCAATCAGCCAACCGCGAAACGATTGTTGGGCGTGAGCAAATAATTGCAAACCGTGACGAGTTGGAGAAACAGTACAAGCAACTAGTAAACAATGCCGTAACGAAGATATTGCCAGCGTTAGAAGTAACCGCAGCCACCAATCACGACACACGTTTTGATTTCGGCTATAACATTGGAAGCGTAATATGATAGCATACCAAGTAAGTAACAGCGTAGAAGTGAAGGTACGGCAAGGGCTTTCGATATTACAGGGTATTAATTTGGCCTACCAAAACGGGCTGTTTGCAGCGGGAACGGAGGCTGTGAAGCTTATTAAGAGTCGCGTTCAGAAGTCGGGCGTAAGTGCCGACGGTAAGGTATTGTTCACCAAGTCACGCGCAAAGGATGGGGCTTACTCGCAGCGACACGGAGCGGCAAGACGGTTGCGAAACTTGCGCGTTTCAAAAGTAGACTTAACTTTCACAGGTGACATGATGAAAGATTTTGGCATTGCTTTTTTACGAAACAGAAGTGTAGAGGTAGGCTTCACAAGTGGCAAGGAAGCGGCAAAGCTAGAGCGATTAGAACAGTACTACGGTGCCGATATTATGGCCGCAAGCGATGACGAAGAAAGCCAAGCACTAGACAAGTTTGAGAGCGAATTATTCAAAGTAATAGACAAGATATTCAGCTAATGCAAATAACCAATAGACTCAACGAACTTGGCGCGGAAATCGTGGCCAAAGTTCCTATCAACTGCAACGGAGCGGCCTACACCGTTCAAAGCAACGGCATTTGTACCTTTGCGCAAAGAACCGACGAGGGAAACAACTATTTGTTTGGCCCCGTGTTTACAAGTGGCGAGGCCGATTTTGTGACACTTGACGACGACTACCAAGTTCAGTTTGCGTTTGTGCTTTCTGACGTTTCGCACGGTACTTACACGCAATTAGGCAGCGCGCAACGACAAACCGACGCCTACAACGTTTCGTTAATCGTGGCCACGTATATCAATGTAGATTGTTACGACACCATTAGAAGCGTGCTAAGCAACACGCACGGCATAACATTGCAAGCCACTAGCTTTGACACCATAAGGAACGTTCAGCAGTTTTGGCAGCCAAACGTTGACGAGTTGGGCGTAGACCCGATGCGTTTTTGCTTCGTGTTGAATTTTCAGTATCTTACCAAAAATTAATTAACCAATCTCTCAAATGTTTAAGTTTTTCAAAAAGAAGCCGACGCGCCCACCAATGCCTGGTCCTGAACCAAAGGAAAGTAAAAGAAAGTTGCATCCGAACTTGCAAAAGCGAATTGACGAAGGATGGATAGCACCAGCCGTAACAGAAGATGGTCGGGAGGTTATTATCAATGACATTCAGTACTTCGAGTACATACGCAACGGTGAGGCCATAACGTATTCACGGAATCTTGCTTATGAGAAAGCTGTGACGGAGTACCATCAAACAGCAGGACATGGGCAAATGTTTCAATTTTTCATTGAGGCGGTAGCGGATTTAAGCCATAGTATTTATAACTTTAGGGACACCGACAAGCAGCGTTCGGAGTTGGCTATGCAGGAGTTGATTGGATTGGCGGACGTGACCAAAGCAGCGTTAGACACTAAGAATCCTATTTCTCATATTGTCAACGTGGCGGCCATATACTTGGTGGCTGAAAACGAAGACCCTGACATTAACAATGCAGCGGTACAACTAGAGAAGTACGAAGCCTTTATGTCAGCGTATGAGTACCACGATTTTTTTTTCAGAATCCGTATCGTGCCGCTCAACATTTGGCAGGTGCTATCAGAAGCGAATTTAGCCATTTCTACGGCACAGGCTTACAACCAAGTAGTAGGGGTGGTGAAACCAATTTACTTGAGTTTAGGCGACAACTTGACCGACAACTCACTGAAAGGACTATTGAGGCGATGGATGGCTCTATCGACGCATACGATAGAATCTTACGCACACCTATTCGAGAAGCATTTAAGCAACTTGAATACATCAGGAAGGACAACGAACGGAAGTTAGAAGCAGCAAGACGGCAAGCGGAAGCCGCAAAATCAGCGATAAAGCGTTAAAAAATGGCAAATAGACAGACAACTTGGGAGTTAAAGGCGACCGATAACCTTAGCAGCGTTATTGACCGCATGGAGCAAATATACAAGCTCCAGCAAGAACAGGCAAAGCTATCAGCTTCAAGTAGTAGAGATGCTCAAACGCAACTCTCAGGTGTTGCGGCAAGCTACAAGCAGATAGAAACGTCTATTCAGAATCTTAACCAAGCCACAAAGGAGCAGGTAGCCGAGACGCAAAGAGTCAAACAGCAATTTGACGCGTTGCGCACAACGGTGCAGCCGCTAACTACAATAGTCAACAATGTTTTTGCAGGCGCAAAAGCAAAAGAATTTGCCGACGATATTGTAAAAGCCGACGCTAAACTTGAAGGAATTACAAGCACGTTCAAAGCGGCCAACGCGCAAACAAAATCATTTGCTAACCAAAACCTTAGCGGTATCATTGCGGATATTAACAAGTACGCTAACGACGCAAAGGCAGGATTTGAAAGAGTTAAGGCGGCCACTTCTGATGCAAAGGACGAAGACAAGCGTTATCAACAGCAAGTTGAAAACCGTTCGCAAATTGCGCTCAACAAGATTGAAGCCATACAAGCACGCGTAATTGAGTTGGCTAACAAGCAGTCAGCACTTGCGGAAAAAGAACGCATTGAAACCGAAGCACTAGTAAAAAAGAAGCAAGAGTTAGTTGATAAGATTGACAAAATCAATGCAACCTATGCAAGCCTTGGAGTTCGTACTGAAAAGGAGCAAGCGCAATGGGATGCCGCATTAAAAAAGACCTACAACGAACTTGACAAGGTAGAAAGTAAAATTGAAGCGATGCCTGCGAAAACAGCAGCCGAAAACGCTAAAATTGAAAAGCAGTTCGGTTCGCTTCAAAACCAAGTCATTAGTACCTCCAACGCACTATCAAAGGCAGGTGAGCAACTCGAGGCTTTAGGAATCGAAGCTAAAAAAGCCGATGGGTACATAGGTCAGTTAGAAGCCCAAATTGCACAACTCAAACAGCAGCGCGCTTTTGCTCAAACCGAAGACGAGGTAAGACAGATTAACGTGCAGCTTGACAAGATGGAAGCCAAGCTCAAAGACGTTAAGGGTGGGGCGAAGGACATGGAAGGTAGCTTTGGCATGATGAAGGGAGCTTTGGCAGGTGCGTTGGCTTATATTGGTCTTTCTGAAATCATTGAAGCAACCAAAGCGGTTTTTAATCTCACGGCAACTTGGGAGAAATATCAAAGTACACTGAAAGTTGCGTTAGGCGACCAAACCAAAGCCAACCAAGCACTTCAAATGCTGCAAACCTACGCTGACAAAACCAACTTTACGTTGGACGAATTAGCTGATACGTTCACTAAGTTTGCCAATCGCGGGTTAGTGCTAACAAAAAATGAGTTAGAGAAGGTGGGCGACGTTGCCAACGCATTAGGCAAACCCTTCAAAGATTTAGGCGAGGCATTACTTGATATTAATAATACCGAACGTTGGACGGAGTTGGGTATAAAGGCTAAAACCAACGGCGACAAAGTGTCACTTACTTTCAAGGGTGTTACAATGGAAGTAGACCGCACCGAGCAAGGTGTAACCCGTGCCATTACTGCTTTCGGCACATTAAATGGAGTAGCAGGCCAAACGGCTGAACAAGCCAAAACATTGGGCGGTCGTTGGTCAACGCTTACGGATGGAGTAGCAGGGTTAGGCCGTCAAGTAGGTGAAGTTCTTACACCTGTTTTTGGTGGATTTATTGACGTTGCAAGTTCAACGGTAGGTTGGCTCACTAAGTTATTTAATGGTAGTAGTGCGCTTTCGCCAGTTTTTAACCTATTAGGCTCAACCGTAAATTCCCTTTACAGCTTTTTTGGTAATTTATTAGATTCGTTTAATGAATCTACCGATAACGTTCTACCAAAGCTATTTGGTTTACTCACAAGCAACGGCAACGCTATGAAGTTGTTTGCGACGATTGTTCAGGTTGCAGTTGTGGGGCCGTTCCAAATATTGGTAACAGGACTAAAAGAGATTTGGGAAGTTAGTAAATTGGCTTACAACGGTTTTCAGGGTATAGTTTCGGGACTTGAGGCAGTTGGTAAAGCAATGGTATTAGACTTCACAGGCGCAAAGGCTTCGTTTAATGATGCCGCTAATTACTTCACGAAGGCAGGGGAGAATTACAGCAACATGAAGCAAATCTACACCAAAGCCAACACCGATTTTACTAATAGCCTTAAAGCTATTTGGGCGGAAGCGCAAACTGTAGCGGTCAAAGTAGATGATATTAATAAAAACCTTACAGCTGAACAACAAAAAGCAGTTGATGCAGAAAACAAACGATGGGCGGCTATATCTAGCAATATGAAAGCGGGGACAGATGAATATGCCAAAGCATACAATAAACATCTTGAAAACCTCGCTAAAGCTGATGGAACGTATGTTGATGCGGCGTTAAATGCTGAAAAAAACAAAGGCGACAGAAAAAAGGAGCAAGCTATGTTGTCCGCAAAAGAGCTTGCGGTATTGGTTAAAGAGGTTCAAGAAGAGTCGCTCAAAGACCAATTGAATCTGATTGATGCCAACATGAAGTTAGAGATTGAGAAAATCAATACTCACAAAGTGGCAAGAATCAAGAATGAGCAAGACGCGCAGGCCGCCATCAAAGATGTAATTGAGAAAGCAGAAGCCGAAAAGAAGGCATTGATTGACTCGAGTAGAGTTAAGATAGAAGCCACAGAACTAGCGCATAAGAATAACATTGTTGAGTTGGCCAACAAAATGGTTTCAGATGTGAAGTTAAGCGAGGTTCAGCGATTGATGAACACGCAACTTTCAGCCGAAGAGCGTGCCAAAATAGAGAGTGATACACAAATCAAGATTGCGGAAATTCGTAAGCGTGAGCAAGAAATTATCAATGAAACGGTAGTTATTGAAAAGAATGCACGCAAAGACCAATTAGCGGCGGTAATTCAGTTTACGGGCAACATGATGCCTGAACTAAGAAAGTTTGCCGACTTCTCTTTGCAAATTCTTGCCAATTACGAATTAGTGTCGGGGCAAACAGAGACATTCTTTAAAAACCAAGAGATTGCATCCAAGTCAGCTATGGACATGACGCGTGCTTTGTACGGGGAAAATTCTCAACAGTTCGCGCAAGCATCCGAAAATCATGCCAAATCGCAAAAAGACTTAGCAGAAGCACAAGCAAAAACCTCCGCAGCGACGGCTGATATCTACATGATGCTTGCTCAGTTGGTAGTTGATACTATGAATTTTATTGGGGATGCCATAGCGTCTTCAATGGACGGCATTACTGATTCATTAACGGCAACGGGCGAGGCGTATCAGAAGTTTACGGACATGACCGTAGACATGAACCGCCAAATGATTGAGCTAACTTTGGCCGACACCAAACTTTCGTTTCAAGAGCAAAAAGCCTTAATTGACGATTTTATTCAACATGAGAAAGATACGCTTTACGGAAACGAGCGTATGCAAATTGAAATCAATGCCGCCAAAAACTCAGTTGAGTTAGCTAAATGGCAAGCTGAACGGCATAGTGGATATATCAATAATTTAGTGAAAGGGCCGCAAGGCATCATTGAGAACTTGAAAATGATATTCACTTGGAAAAAAGCCCAAGCGGCCAAAGAAGAAGAATTAGCGAGTCAACAAACCATATTTGAGCAAAACCAAGCCATTCAACGCGCGCAACAGCAGATTGAAACGTATCGGTTTATGGCCGATGAGAAGATTCGGATAGCCGAAGAAACGCGAGACAAAGAGATTGCAGCGCAGCAAGCATCCAACGAAGTAATCGCTAACGAACTTGACGTGCTAGACACCAAGCGCAAAGAATTGATTGATAGTTGGCTAGCTCGCAAGCTCAAAGACCTCGAAGACGATAAGCAATTAGCCTTAGCACAAGCTGTAACGGAGCAAGAAAAAGCCAACATTGTCATTAAGTACCAAGGGTTAATGCAAGAAGCGCACGCCCAGTACAAAGCTGCTGAACTTGACAAAACGACGGGTGTAAAAGTAGCGACGGAAGAACTTAAAGCACAAGAAGCTGATTTTATCAAGAAAAAGGAGAATGAAACGGCGGCCACTATTCGCACTATCAATTCGCAAACAACGCAAATGATACGCGATGCCAACCGTGAGATATTCGAGGCAAATAAACAAATTACTATTGCGGAACTCCAAGGTGAAATTGCTAAGCTCAAAGCCAAACGTTGGTTTATGAATGCGGGGCGCGTTGATGCAGCCATAGCCACGATTGAAGGTGTAATATCGCAGATACAAGGTGCAACTTTCGGTAGCAACATTGGTGGCGGTCCCGCCGTTGATGGAGACTTGGGACTTAACGAAGGCTACCAAGCAGCAGGTGAAAAAGCCGACGAGATAGCTAGCCAAGCGCAAAGGTCAATGGATGCAACAAATCAAATCCTTCAAAGCGCACAAAGTACGGCTGATTACCTCGCTAAACTGCAAAGTGAAGCACAAGGCAGCTTACAGCAAATTGAAGATGCCAAGCGCAAAGCATCCGAAGCTGAGAAGTACGCAACGGGTACGGATTATGTAGAAGGCTTTGGTTATCCTGATGGAGTTGACACCGTGCCAGCGTTCGTCAATAAAGGTGAGCGTATCATTCCGACGGAGTTAAACAACCTTTTGGGGGGTCGTTCGCTATCCAACAAAGAATTAGTCGAGCGACAACTTTTTGCAGACCGAATTTTGAGCGAACTTCGCGGCGGAATGAAGGTCAACACGTTTTTCCAAATGCCTGATATTATGCTTAACACGACGGGGGTACGACAGGCCGACCTTAACAGCTTGGCGCAACAAATTGTCAATGCAGTAGGCAATTCGGGGCCAAGTGTGAACATTACGGCAAGTCCTTACGGCATGAGTATCGAGGAAATTGGGCGTGACCGACAACACAAGAAGTACTACCAAAACCAATATTACTCTCTCAATTAATGGCAACCAAGCAACCAACAACCCCAATTACAGAGCGCACGCACAAACTTGCGTGCCGTATCTATTCACAAGTTCGCAAAAAAACGGGCAACGTAAGCCTGTCGCGTGCGCAAATGAAAACCCTATACGGCACAATGGTGCTTTCTGAAACGCTACTTTCTAAGATATACACAGGAGAAGCCAAGCAGCTAGAACGCGTCAAGCAAGTCAGGGGAATATTGGAAAGCAAGAAAGCCATGTTCACGCAATGGCAGTACGACCAGATGACGGCATTACTTTCACAGATTGAGCCCACAGTAAGCGGTTCAGTTAAGATTGAGGAACTTTGCGCGTTGACGGCATCGCGTGAGATTGTGGAGAATGAGTACAAAGAACAAATCGGCAAAGCAATAAAATGAGGCATTACTTAGACGGGACGGGAGTAGAAGAGCCCGAAGGATTTGCGGGCTTGTACTTGGAGAAGGTACGCAATACCCGATTTGGCGGAATGCTTCGCAAAGGTATTGGACGCGTTCGTGGTGTGGGTGAAGTGATGTTTACCGAGCCAACGGCCTGCAACATCCTTGCCAAGGCATTTGACAAGGACAAAACAGACGCATCGGTAATCTACAAAGTGATTGACGAAAACGGCGTGGTAATTGTCAATAGCGAGATTAACTACTCCAACTTTCGCCAAAAGCGAGCAGGGTGGTCAATTACGCTAAGAGATGAAGGTTCAGTTGAGACACTCGAACTGCAAGCCGACCAATCGTTCTTAATTGCTCCCAATCGAACCAAAGAACTAAAAACGCTTTCACTAGCTACCAGTGCTACCCATGAGATTGATCCTGCCAACAATATCTATTCGTGGAAAGTACCAAGCCTTGCCAAGTCGCTGAATCATGCTCTTACATGGAAAGCTAAGGTTTCGCAAAGTGACGTGACAGGCTCACCGCAATCAGTAGCGGCGTTTGATAGTGATGAACCTGTTTGGCTCAATAACACCACCACCACAAGAACCGTACAGGTAGTAGGACGCGTTACGGTAAGCCATAGAGCCAATACGGTTATTTCGGGCATCATTCGTGTTAAAGTAGGCACCCAAACGTTTGATAAAGGCATCAATGTTGGCACGAGCTTGGAGACAAAAAGCTACGTAATTGACCAAATTGTATCCGTGCCTGTTAATGGCGAGATATTCATTAGCGTCGAGTTTGCTAGCACGCGTACCGACTTTTACTTTGAGTACTTGCCTGATTCGTACTTGTCTATCAACCAAGATGCAGGCCTGCCCGCAACGCAAGTAAAATGTATTACAACGGGAGACGCAATGAAAGCCTGTATAGCAGGTATAGACCCAAATCTTACGCTGACACTTACGGGAGTAGGTGACGAGATAATCACTACGGGGAAACTTTTGCGGGGCGTGGTGGGCGACAAGGTAAGTATATCGTTTGGGGCTTTGTTCGATGACTTGAATCGAATGAAAAACCTTATAGCCTACTCGACCGACTCCAATAAGCTAGTAATTAAACCAAAGGCTAGTTTCTTACAATCACTTGGCGACGGGCTAGTAATTACGGATGTGCAGGATTATGAGTTTGCGCCTTCACCTACATTGATGAATCGTATCATGGTAGGCTACTCGCGTTGGCAATCGTACACACCCACGGGAAGCGAGGAGGTATTTGGCACAGAAGAGTTTGCGACAGGCTTGCAAAAGATCGATAGCTTAGTGAATCTAATTTGCCCTACTTTGTGCGCTTCTGAAAAACTAATTGAATACGTAAGACGCGTTCAGTTTCAGGCAGGAGGCACGCAACCAAGTAAGTTTGCCGATGATGATGGGCGTATATTTATGCTTGAAGGTGCGCTCACGCCAAAGCAAATTATACAGGCATGGCAGACGCTATGGAGTGGCAGTACAAGCACGCTAACCAAAACCACAGGCACGCCCAACAAAGAAACCTACCAAATAACAGCCGACGAGGTGTTTTTTACGGGTCGAATGTGTAGCTTGCAGGCAGGGATAATGGGGCAAGATTGGGGCAAGATTGACGACGTAGTAACATTCTACGACGACAACGGCAAAAAGGTTAGGCTTTATGTGCTAACAGCCACTTATCAACCAGGTGCAGCGGGAAGTGGATTGGAAAGTAATTTGATGATTGAAGGATTGGAGATGATTTAAAATTAAAACACTTAATTAAAATAAACATACAACTATGATTAGCCAAAGAGAAGTGCAAAGAAGCTACCAAAAATTAATGATTGATGTGCAAACTGACGACTATTACAAAGCTGACTCAACCAGTAAAGTAAACTGTTATAGTTGCACCAATTGCGGGCACGTAACAAAAACCAAAGATATTGATGTAGGATGTACTTCTATGATTATAAAATGCGAACTGTGCGAAAGTGGTAATGCTCGCAGTCATTTTTATAAAGATGTGGCCCCAGAAAAAGAGGCAACACAAGAATGGTATCGCCCAAGTTTACAGGAAACATTAAAGTTAAGGGGTAAAAAGTCTCAATTGTTGGAACACGTCCTAAAAGGTGGGCTTTTACTTCGCAAAATAAAGTGATAAAGATGGAAGAATACGGGACTATTTATTACGGAACTACTTGCGACGGCAGCGATGCCAAGCCACTAAAAATGCACTTTGTGAACGGTGAACGGCTATGGTGCTATGAAACATACAAAGAAGTAGAGGCAATGCTAAACGCTGAATTAAAATGACAAACAACTTTCAAAATTTCATAGACTTTGTAGCGGTGGATGAGGCTCTGCAAAGCAAGAACATCCACGCAAATACGGCCAAACTTCGGGTGTTTGAAGCCAGCCAAAGCGACTTTTGGCGGTTGCTTATTCCAAAGAGTGCGTTGTATGGCCATAGCTTAGCAACCATTGAAGCAAGAGTTGTCCAACTTAGTACCGACTGCAAGGGCGTGTGGGATGGGGCTAGCTTTGTGGATTCTACCAAACGTGCCACTATCAGAAAGCAACTAAGTGAGGATTACACCGAATTTACATTAAAGGTCAATGACTTTCCAACAACCGAGAACTACAAGCAGTTTGCGCTTGTCAGAAGCAACGGCCAACAAGTGCTTGGAACGGTGAAAGCCACCGCCGAAAGTATTGAAGAATACACCGCCAAGATACAGGAAGCTTTTGAAGCGTATCCCTATACCAAAGTAATTGTAAGGCGCAACGGCACGTTCTTGACGGTTCGTGCTTGGAACAACAAGCAGTTCAGACTAGACGACGAACAAATAAGCGTTGCCATTGGTACGGTATCGGAGCGCAACGCCAATACGCCCTCGTTGAATGCTTCGTTTATTGGTAGTGTTTCGTATCCCGCTCAAAACAGCTATAAAGTTAATATTGAAAACGTAGAAGAGGGGAATATTTTCACGCTTAACGGCGTAAGCTATACCGCAACCGATGGAGACACCGCCGAGGATGTAATAGCGGCCCTACTTTTGGGCGAGTCGCGTTTGGTGGTAAATGCCTCCACGACCGTAAGTCAAAGCGCGGTAAAAGGTAGTCGCTATGTGATTAACAACAACACGCCAACGCTCACACTTACTTATGTGGATACCTTTGGCGCGAATGACCGCTATGCTATTTCGGTAGGTAGCAGTATCAAAGCAGGGAATACTTATGAGATAACAGGGGGAGACACTAAGACTTATACGGCCACAGCTACCGACACGCAGGACACAATCAAAGCAGCGTTGGTTACTTCGGGAATGTACTATACCTTACCGACGGGAACCGCCCCAAGTTGGTCAGCTATTGCAGGAACGCAGTTTGTCGAGAACGTAAACACACCACGCATTACGCTATCTGACTTGGTGACCATTCCAGCTACAACCAAAGATAAATACCGCGTTATCGTAGGCACAAGCGTAAACAAAGGAAATGTATTCAGGCTAAATGATACTTTCGTGACGGCTGATTCTACCGATAATGCCGATACGATTGGCGTAAAGCTAGGACTTGCCGCCGATGTAGACACAATCGAAGTGACAACGGGAACGAGCGTTTTGGCCTATGCGCTTTTGGGCGACTTATACACGTCGGAAGACATTGCAGAAATAGAGATTATCGGCCAACCTCGCATTCTGAAAAGCAGTCAGCTAGTGCTTGAAATAGATTGGGCGGGCTTGTCAGGTATGTACTCCGTTCAACTATACGACATTGCTTCAAGTCAGGCCGTCGCTTATTGCAATCCCGTAAAGGTGTCAGCGTCGAGTTATGGCACTAAGCTACTCGAAGTGGCCGACAGCTACGATACCAACGGCTTTGAGTACTACGAACCTGCATTGACGCAAATTATCCGTGTGCCTATCCACACAAGCCCACCAAAACAGCGCACAAGCGAAAACCGCGTTAAGTTGTTGGGTGGTGGGTATCGAAGAACCAATACAACCATTGAAGACACGCAGGAACTTATAACCCGTGCCGAAGACTCCTACTTTCATAAGGTGCTCAACTTATGGCTCAAACACTCGCAGGTTTGGATTGATGGGCAGGGTTATTTTGTCGAGGGTGACTACTCAGAAGTGATTATTTCAGAGTATCCCGAGCTTATCCAAGCGTCGGCAACGGTAGTGCCAAGACGCGAACATAATAACAAAGTTGTGTATTTTGCAACCGATTCAAAACCAATGAAATACGGGCGTTGTGTGGTATCTGGTGAAAGCTATGGCATTACCCTAACCATGCGAAAAAACTACAATGATAGTATCTTAGCGGTGGGTAGTAATTCGCTTGTTGCAGCCGAATACTTGCTTATCATTGACAACGATGGTGACGACAAGCTCATTCAGGTTGCATTTGAGGGCTTCCAAGCCTTCGCAATTGTTGCTCCAAAGCGGTCACGCCTACGGTTGAGAGAGTTGGTTAGAATTGATAGTGGTTTGACTGTCAATTTTGTGGTTAAAAAGCAAGCCGCTTTGGAAGCAACATACAGCGACGAAACTACCTACGCAGAAGGGGATGTTATTGTGTACGGACTGGAAACCGAAACAGAATACTTAACTAGCTTTAGCGACGACTTTGGAGACGATTTTGCAATTTAAAATCAATGGCCTACGAGAATCTAGCATATATCGCAAGTGGTAACACCGACGGAAGTACGCAGGTGCTTGTGGCGGCAGCAGCTACCAACGGCACGGATGTATTTGTGTGCGATGAAAACGACTTGTCTACGCTTGGAACAGGCGAGATGCTTGGCGGCGAATGTTTGGTGAGCGTCTCACCTGCATTGACGGAAGGTCAAAGGATTATTGCCTTTTTAGGCGAAATTGGGCTTGCTACCATTGGAGGTCGTGAAGTACTGGCAAGTGGTGAGACTTTCACAGGTTGGAAGTTACCGCAAACCATAGAGGTAAACGGCACGCCTATTGACGTAGAAGAGTACGAGACAACCACAGGGCAAAAAGTACCTGCATTGTACGACCCCGAAGCAATTAACCGCGTCGCTCAAATTAACAGCGCATTTTTTGATTCGATACCTGCGCAAGAAATCAACTTTGGCATACGTATTGACCGCAACTACGGTACAACTACCGTGACGGTTGAGAACGTGACGGGTGCGCCTAACGGCTTTCTGATTCAGTTTGATGGGGGCGCAATTGGAAACACGGATGCCAAAACCTACACGGCCAACGGTACGTACATAGTTAAAGTGCTCGACGCGCAAAATTCAGCGCGTTCGCTCACAAGAACGTACGTCGTTTCCTCAACATCGCCACCACCAGCGACAAGTGATATCTCAAACGCATCATACACTCAAAGTGGGCAGTCGGTTCAAATCATTGCCGACGCACTCTCATCAATTGCACTTGAAGGTAAGATTGACGGGGTATCAGCTTCTTATGCCGACCTTGTTTTTTTAGGTGGCAAAAGATGGATTTCAGGTGCTTATACTATACCAACAGCAGGGGCTTATGTATTGCGCGTTCGAGTAAAAGCAAATACCGCTGATGAGATAATTATCAATGCAACTATTATCTAATAACATGGAGAAGGACAAAAAAGAAGTGGTAACACCACGCAAAATAGAAGAAGACAAAGGCAACGGTCAAATCAATGTCACACTTGCAAGCAATGAGAAAGACCGATTTGTTCAGCTTAAATTAAACGGAAAGACGGTAGACAGCCAACAAAGTATTGGTGGGTTTGTTCAGCTTCGTTTTCCGCTTGGATGGCCAAAAGGAGATTTCTCCTATAAAGTGGTTTA
>OGVN01000033.1_pt1 | contig 15861 bp, 16 predicted proteins | sample 1575751 | NCBI WGS metagenome assembly OGVN01 (sample SAMN07581530, study PRJEB24739) | freshwater metagenome | place: Singapore | collected 2015-01 | reverse complement strand
TTCAGTACTAATCGCTTCAATGATGCGAACTGGCAATGTTGCAGGACGTCCCTGCCCTATCAATTGACGTGCAATTGATAGGGCCTCATCACGCCCCATATAAATAACAACAGTGTCAGCCGTTGGCAACGGTAACGATGTGGAGTCTGTTGCTTTAGCTTGTGTACTAAATGCAACGCTTCTAGCCACACCACGTAATGTTAGAGACTGCTTCAGAGTGGCAGCAGCAGCCAATGCAGCTGTAATACCAGGAACAATCTCTACCTCAATACCGGCTTCTTCTAACTCCGTGATCTCTTCATCTGCACGGCCAAAAATCATCGGGTCACCACCCTTTAGGCGCACCACCACTTGGTGTTTTTGAGCTGCATCTACTAAACGCTTATTAATGAATTTTTGCGCTGTTGAGTGTTTTCCACAACGCTTTCCTACGGCAATCTTTTCAGCTTGAGGGCTATAAGCCAACATAGCATCTTCTACTAATGCATCATGAAACACCACATCTGCCTTAGCCAATAAAGCAGCGCCGCGCACAGTGATTAAATCAGCTGCGCCAGGACCTGCGCCCACTAAGTAGACTTTGCCTAAAGTTGGTGATGATGTCATTTTTAATGCGCACCGTTAAAGAGTTAGCTCGCGCAACATGCCAGCAGCAACCGTGTGATTAGTTGCCTCATCAATTAATACAAATGCGCCCGTGCTAGCTGCTTGATCAAAACGATCAGCAATGATTGGTTTTTGTAAGACCAGATCAACACGGCCAATTTCATTCATATTCAATGCATGAATATCTGTGGCATGTGACAAAGTTTGTACATCCAATACTTGCTGAATACCTTTTACCTTAGCAAATACAGTATTTGTTGTGTGACGCAACACATACTTGCGCGACAAAGATAAAGGCTCACTGTCTAACCAGCACAAATCAGCGGATACTTGCTTGGTTAAACTTGGTTGGTCATGCCCATCTTTCGCAACAATTGTGTCACCACGCGATACATCAACATCCTCTGCTAGGCGCAATGCAATCACTTGACCTGCTTTAGCAACATCAACGCCTGCGGCGTCATTATTTGCCTGGTGATCATTTGACACATGAATCTCTGCCACAGTGGCCTCAGAACCACTTGGCAATATAGTTACTTTTTGACCCTTTGAAATAGTGCCGGCCTCAACACGTCCCAAGTAACCACGGAAGTCGTCAGCAGCACTACCGTCCTGTCTTGCAACGTACTGGACTGGAAAACGCAAACCTTCAATCTTTTGAACCGGCGTTGTATCCAACGACTCTAACCATTGCAATAAGCTTGGACCTTGATACCAGGGAGTCTTGTCACTTTTATCAACGACGTTATCACCTTGCAAAGCTGACACAGGAATCAAATGTGGCGTTGGCAAACCCAATGTTTTTGCCAAACCCTCAATCGATTCTTTAATGGCATTAAAAACATTTTCATCAAAATTTAACAAGTCCATCTTGTTCACAGCCACAGCCACGTGTCGCAAACCTAATAAACGCACAATCGCAGAGTGACGCTTAGTTTGCGCCAGTAAGCCAGCAGGTTTTGTTGTCAAATCAACGCGTGTTGCATCAACTAGCAATACTGCTACATCAGCTTGTGATGCTCCAGTAACCAAGTTGCGGGTGTATTGCTCATGGCCAGGCGCATCAGCCACAATGAATTTACGCTTAGATGTTGCGAAATAGCGATATGCCACATCAATGGTAATACCCTGCTCACGCTCAGCTTCAAGACCATCAGTCAATAATGCCAAATCAACTGCTGCATCAGATGCAGTCACACGGGCATGTTTGGTTTTTGATAAAGCCAATAGTTGGTCTGCCAAAACTGCTTTGGTGTCATATAACAAGCGACCAATTAATGTGCTCTTGCCATCATCAACGCTACCTGCAGTGATAAAACGAACCACACCTTGATGAGTGTTTGTTTGCTGATCTAGGCTCATCAGAAATACCCCTCTTTTTTACGACGCTCCATAGAAGCTTCACTAGTTTGATCGTCCATACGTGTTGCACCACGCTCTGTGATTTCTGAAATCGCTGTTTCCTCAATGATGTCTACAGCTGTTGCTGCAGTACTCAAAACTGGACAGGTACAGCTAATATCACCAACCGTTCTAAAACGCACACTGATGACTTCACTCACATCACCAGGTGCTTTAGGTGTGACATCGGTTACAGGCACCAATAAACCATTCTTACGCACCACTTCACGTTGGTGAGCGTAATAAATACTTGGCAAAGCCAATTCTTCACGCGCAATGTATTGCCATACGTCTAACTCAGTCCAGTTAGAGATTGGGAATACACGCATGTTCTCACCTGGTGCGATTCTGGCGTTGTACAAATTCCATAACTCTGGTCGTTGGGCTTTAGGATCCCACTGACCGAATTCATCACGGAAAGAGAAGATACGCTCTTTAGCACGCGCCTTTTCTTCATCACGACGCGCACCACCCATTAATGCATCAAACTTGTGCTCTGCAATCGCCTCAAGCAATGTAGTTGCTTGAGCAGCATTGCGAGAATCCGTTTCTTTACGCAAACGCACTGTACCTTTGCGAATGGAGTCTTCTACGTGACCAACAATTAACTTAGAACCAGTTTTAGCAACAATGTCATCCCTAAACTGAATAACCTCAGGATAGTTATGCCCTGTATCAATATGTAATAAAGGGAAAGGCAATTGAATTGGTCTTGCCCCAAAACGGAATGCCTTGCGTGCTAAATGAAACATGACGATTGAATCTTTACCGCCTGAGAACAACATGGCTGGATTTGCAGCTTGCGCAGCCACCTCACGAATGATGTAGATAGATTCGGCTTCGAGCCAATCTAAATGCTCATTTTGTAATTTTTGGGATTTTTCTAATTGTGTTTGACTCATGATCTTATTTAACGTGTAAACCACACTCTTTACTGTTTTGCTGCAACCACCACCAACGCCCGGCACGAATATCTTCACCAGCTTTTACTGCTCTGGTGCAAGGTTCACAACCAATACTTGGGTATCCTTGAAAGTGCAAAGGATGAATCGGTACTTGCTTGTTTTGTAGATAAGCCCAAACTTCAGCTTCTGTCCAATCGAATAGCGGGTTGTACTTTGCGATGTTTCTAGCATCGTCTAATTCGCGTAACGGCAAATCAGAGCGAGTCACCGCTTGTTCCCTTCTTTGGCCAGTTAACCAAGCATCGGCACCTACCAAAGCTTTATTCAAAGGCTGTATTTTACGCGCACCGCAACATGCCTTCTTCGCTTCTTCAGTGTCATAAAAGCCATTTAAGCCATATTGCGCAATAAAAGCCTCAACATCGCGGGCCTCTGGGGCAACGCTGGCAATTGAAATACCGTAGTGCTGCTGCACTTGGCTAGTCAGATCAATCGTTTCTTGATGAAGACGGCCCGTTGCCAAAGTAAACAAAGCAATCTTTGCGCCTGATTTAACAATAGCATCTGTTACAACCATGTCTTCTGCTGCCAAGCTGGTAGCAAAACGCACATCTTGATGTTCTTTAGCAATCGCATTCAAGCGATCAAATAACACCTGTGCCTTGGCATCAAGAGCCTCTGGTGCAATATTGTGATTTGGAATAGACCAGAGAACAGGTCTATTCAAACCACTTGTAGCGTTATTAGCAGATTCGCTCATACAGATCTCACGCTTTTTTGTGAACGACCTGCGCGCCAATCATCTTGAAATTGATACGCAACAGAACCAAATTGAGCTAGGGCAGACTCTACTGATTGGTCATTGCGCAATGCAAACGCATCAAAACCAACACGAGACAAAGGCAACAATTGATCTATTAAAATATCGCCAATAGCGCGCAACTCTCCACTCCAGCCAAAACGTTCACGCAATAAAGCAGCAGTACTGTAGCCACGCCCGTCTCTAAAAACTGGAAAATCCACTGCCAAAATTGGCCAAAGCTTTAATCCAGCCAAAATCACATCTTTATGTGCCAACACGTCATCTTCAGGGGCAAACCACACACCAATTTCACCCTTGAGTGCCCTTAACTGAAATTGCTCTTTGGCACCACGACTGGTCCACCAAGATAAAGGCACAATCACTTTGCCTGGTGGTAAGGCTGCTGACTCTTCTCCCTCTGTTGAGCGAAATACTTGCCAATCATTAGGAGCCAATTGAGCTTGGCCATTTTTTGGAAAACGAATTAATTTAGCCACGCTTCACCTCTGCATATACGCGCTCTTTAAATGGTGCAATACCAATACGGTGCACAGTGTCTACAAACTTTTCGCTTGGTTCACGTTTTTCAACATAAACATCAATCACTTTAGAAATAACATCTGGCATGTCTTCAGCAAAGAAGGATGGGCCTATCACTTTGCCAATAGCTGCATTCAGGCCCTGCTCACCGCCCAAGGTCACCTGATACCACTCTTGACCATCTTTATCGACACCTAAAATACCAATATTGCCAACATGGTGGTGGCCGCACGAGTTCATGCAACCAGAGATATTCAAACTAATATCTCCTAGGTCATATAAATAATCTAAGTCGTCAAAACGTTTTTGAATATCGTTAGCAATAGGAATTGATTTTGCATTTGCTAACGAACAGAAATCACCGCCAGGGCAAGCAATGATGTCTGTCAGATATCCAATATTTGGCAATACCAAACCTTGCTGCTTTGCCTCTTGCCACAAAGCGTACAGCTTGGATTGCTCAACATCAGCCAATACCAAGTTTTGTTCGTGTGTAGCACGAATTTCGCCAAAACTGTATTTATCTGCTAAATCTGCAATGGCTAACATTTGTGCAGTTGTTACATCGCCAGGCGCCACTGTGCCATGAGGCTTCAATGACAACACCACGCTTGCATAACCAGGCACTTGATGATCTTTTACATTGCGATCCAACCAGCGTGTAAAAGCCTGCTGATCTGACTCTCCCGCTAGCGCCAATACTTGCTGCTCAGTCAATTTAGTTAGAGTTTGGTATGCAGGTTTTGTGAAATACTTCGCCACGCGTTGCCATTCATCTTGTGTGAAAGTGCTCTTACCACCCACCCAATGTTCATACTCTGCCGCAACCTGTCTTGCGAACTCTTCTGGACCCAGTGCTTTAACCAAAATCTTAATGCGTGCCTTGTACATATTGTCGCGACGACCAAAGCGGTTGTATACGCGCAATACTGCTGATAAGTAATTAGGCAACTCTTGCCATGGCAAATCATGTTTGATGATGACACCCAGAATTGGTGTGCGGCCCATGCCACCACCCACTAAGACATCAGCCACCAAATTGCCCTGAGCATTTTTCTTAAGATACAAGCCCACATCATGAGCTGCCACAATGGCACGATCTTCTACAGAAGCACTCACCGCAATTTTAAATTTACGTGGCAAATAAGCGAACTCAGGATGCAATGTCGACCATTGACGCAATAGCTCGCAAACGGGTCTTGGATCGACGATTTCATCGCCAGCCACCCCAGCAAATGGATCGCTTGTGATGTTGCGAATACAGTTGCCAGATGTTTGGATGGCATGCATCTCAACCTTCGCCAACTCAGCCAAAATTTCTGGTGTGTCTTCGAGTGTTAACCAGTTGAACTGAATGTTTTGACGTGTTGTGAAATGCCCGTAACCACGGTCATATTTTTCAGCAATCTTGCCAAGCGTACGTAATTGCGCAGAATTAAACAATCCGTAAGGAATCGCCACACGCAACATATAGGCGTGGCGTTGTAAGTACAAACCATTTTGCAAACGCAATGGGCGAAACTCTTCTTCGCTTAATTGATCATCTAAGCGACGTTTAACTTGATCCCTAAATTGATTAACTCGATCGTCAATCAAACGTTGATCGATGGCATCGTATTGGTACATATGAACCCTTAAAACCTAATGATTAGCTTTCTACGAAAGCTCTTTCAAAAACGTAGTCACCTAATACGCCCAAACTTGGTGACACCTTAAAGCCCTTGGCATTGAGCATCTCTGATGTTTCTTTCAACATCGATGGACTGCCACAAATCATCGCGCGATCCACCGCTGGATCTAACGGCGGCAAACCAATATCTTTGAATAACTGACCCGTCTCAATAGCCGTTGTTAAACGCCCCGTGTGCTTGAACGCCTCACGAGTTACTGTTGGGTAATAAATGAGCTTTTCTCTGACCATCTCACCCAAGAACTCGTCATTAGGCAATACATTACGAATGTAATCTTCGTAGGCCAATTCGCTCACCAAACGTACACCGTGAATCAATACAACTTTTTCAAATCTCTCATAAGTCTCTGGATCACGAATGATGCTCATGAATGGCGCTAAACCAGTACCTGTGCTGAATAAGTAAAGATGTTTACCTGGGTTCAAGTCATCAATCACCAAGGTGCCCACTGATTTTTCGCTCACCAAGATTGAGTCGCCCACCTTGATATTTTGTAAACGTGAGGTTAATGGGCCGTTTTCTACCTTGATGCTTAAGAACTCTAAATGCTCTTCATAATTAGCACTGGCCACACTGTACGCGCGAGACAAAGGCTTACCATTCACTTCTAAGCCAATCATTAAGAAGTGGCCATTACGAAAACGCAAACCTTTATTTCTGGTGGTAGTAAAACTAAATAAAGTGTCATTCCAGTGATGAACACTCAAAACTTCTTCTTTGTTAAACGTTGCCATACTAATAAATCTCTAGATGTTGATAATTAAAAATAAATACCCAGCTCTTAAAACAAGGCTTTGTACAAGTTAAAGCCACTCAAAGAACTGATCAACAATCCCACAGCAACTAACAAATAACGGGTCGATAGTTTACTCGTCAAATATGCTGCAAACGGCGCAGCAAATAGACCGCCCACAATCAAACCAGCGACAAAAATCCAATGATCAATACCGCCAAGCAACAAAAAGCTAGTGCCCGTTGCCAGTGCCACAAAGAACTCTGCAGTATTAACAGTACCAATCGTTTTACGTGGGTTATTACCTTGACCAATCAATGATGAAGTCACAACAGGACCCCAACCGCCGCCACCAACGGCATCCAAGAAACCACCACCCACCGCCAATTTACGCACATGCTGTAACTCGTGTGATTGCTTCTCTTGGCGATGAATAAACGCTTTGCGCAAAATCACAATGCCCATGATCAATAAATATGCTGTGACATAAGGCTTGATTAATTTGCCATCAATAGATGTCAAGAACACCACACCCACAACACCACCAATCACACCTGGTATCGCAATCTTTTTAAATAATTCTTTATCGACATTACCAAACTTGATATGAGACACGCCTGAGAATGCGGTTGTAAAAATCTCTGCCACATGCACTGCACCCGATGCTGCTGCTGGTGATGCCCCAATACCAATTAAAAATGTATTGGAACTAATGCCATAAGCCATACCCAATGCACCATCAATCACCTGAGCAACTAAACCAACCAATACAGCTTGCCAAAAAAATGGTGAGCTAACAAATTGATCAACCAATACTGAGAAATCATGTCTAACTTGCGGCTGAGCTTGGCTAAACCAAAAACCTAAGAATGAAATAAGCACCAAGAAGCTGACTGTCACCACCCTTTTGTCTAGCAACAAAGTTGATTTTTGAGCTTCCACAGGTGGAATACCAATCTCTAGATGCTCTAGATTTTCTGGGGTATCTGCAAACTCGGTATGTCTATTGGTACGCATGTCTAACTTTCAATGAATTTCTATGTCCATCAAGGACTTAACATGCCGAAACTATATAGAGGGATTGATATATCTGGAAATAATATTTAATTAATTCTATATTACCTAAAGTAATATATAGGGTGGTTATATAGGTTGATAGGCTAAGAAATGCAGATAGAATCATCACATCCCTATAAGCCTAGATGCAAAGATGATTTCAAAACGATATTCAGCCGCCCTCGCAGGAGCACTTGGTAACACCCTAGAATGGTTTGACTTTGCTGTTTACGGCTACTTTGCCACCGCCCTGGGCAAGGTTTTTTTTCCATCAGATGACCCAAGCTTTCAAACTGTGGCCTCTTTTGGCATTTTTGCCATCGGGTATTTAGCAAGACCGATAGGTAGTTTGGTCTTAGGGCCCGTTGGCGATTTACTCGGGCGCAAAAAAATGATGACCACTAGTATCATCATCATGGGCTTAGCTAGCTTTTTGGTCGCCCTACTTCCAAGCTACGCACAAGTTGGAGCCATTTCAGCGTACGCCCTAATGTTGCTACGCATGACCCAAGGATTTTCTGTTGGTGGCGAATACACAGGCAGTATGGTTTACGCCACCGAGGCATCACCCAACGGTAAGGAGGGGCTCATGTCAGGCATTGCCCATGCTGGCGCCTTATTGGGTTTCTTTTTAGGGTCCTTGGTTGCAGCAATGACGGCTTATGTGTTTGGCGAAGAGCACGTCAATGACTGGGCATGGCGCTTACCTTTCTTATTGGGAGCATTGGTAGCAGTAGCAGGCTGGCGCTTACGTGCTCATATGCCAGAGACATTCGAAGACGCGATTGAACACAAGATCAGCTCCAAAGAACTCACAGCATTAATCGCTTCACGCCTTAAAGATGTGATGAGCAACTGGCGCACCCTCGTCAAGATAGCAGCCATCATTTCTTTTTCCAATGTTTTGTTTTATGTTGAGTTTGTTTATTTTGTAGATTACGTCGCCAAGCATGGTGGCACGATGCAATCAGCCAACACAGTAGCCACCGTTGTGCAGCTGTTTGGTATTCCACTGGTGGTGGTTGGTGGCTGGCTTGCAGACAAAATTGGTCGAGTAAAAATCACTTGGTATGCCACATGGTTAGGTGCAGTGATTAGCATCCCCTGCGTACTAGCCTCACAGCTTGGTGGATTAACAGGATTGGCAGTTGGCCAGTTCTTGATTGCAATTCCAGTAATGCTCTTATTTGGAGCTCAGGGGGTGCTAATTAGCAAGATGGTTCAACCCGAACAACGTTGCTCTGTATTTGCAATTGGTTATAGCCTGGCAGTAGCAATTTTTGCCGGCACCTCACCCATGGTGACCTCTTGGTTACTCGAGGTGAATGACTGGACTTGGGGACCAGCAGCCTACTGCTTCATTTATGCGATTCCTGCAATTTACGCTTTGCGCACCATGAAAGATGACTAATGACACAAGTTTTTAATGCAACAGAATTAAAAACTTTAGCTAGGTTGCAACATAAGGAACAGTGCCATAACTGCGCTAGTCATAATTTTTCATGCTGGGAAACCATACTGAGCACCTTTGATCGGAATGCGATACAAATGGTTGGCACACTGCAAATACCTGATATAGAAAAAATCTGGGATGAATACCATCCTCACGGCACCGATCAATGGTCAGCCAATGCCCCCATTGCAGTCATGTTCCATCCATATAACAGCAGTGATGTTTACCAGTGTAAAAGTTGTCACACCGTTTATTTAAGATACAACGAATATGGTGGCTACTATGTCGATGAGCGCATACGCACAGTCAAACCGGAACTCATCAAAGAGCCAGAGTAGCATCAGCCCAAACGCTATGGTTTGACACTCGCCAATCCTGCCGCCCTTCTTAATTTGTCACACTGTGAATTGAGTGATCCATCATCATTCAAGACATTAAATTCTCGGCACGGACTAGGACGTTGCTCGTATATAGAACAGCGATAACCAAGCTCATCATCAAAACCCAATGCCACACAAGGTTTTTTACCTGCTTCCGTACCCTTCATGCACACCATATGTGGTGTTAACTGGGTGACAAACTCTGGAGGAACCATGCCAATAGCTTGCCCACCATCATGATGCAACACCTCGCCATGATAAAAAGAGACTCGCAAACTCTGGCAACACTGCCCACACTCAAAACATGGATTGTTATGGCTATGACTCATGCAATTACTGGGTTATTCATGAAAACAAAAATTACATTAAGATAATTTTTATCATGTTGGGGAAAATACGCAAGAAGCTTATTCCAGATTATTTTGCCAGCTCACCTGCAGCCGAGCTGGTCTGCCCTATCTGCGATCGCAAGATTCCGCACTCTCAAAAAGATGCCCATCACCTAGTCCCTAAATCCAAAGGTGGCAAGACCACTCAATACCTACACCGCATTTGCCACAGGCAAATACACGCCTTATTTTCAGAAACTCGCCTTGCTAAAGAGTTAAATACGGCCGAAGCCATCAAGGCCGAGCCCGAAATGAAAAAGTTCATTGATTGGGTTCAATCAAAACCTGACGACTTCTATGAGAGAACTTCTAAGAGTAAGAATCTCAAGAATTCTTTCATCAAGTAACACGCCCACCCCAAGCTCACCCACAATTTCTAGATCCCTTTTACGAAGCCCCTCTTAGGCTGAAAACTCTCTCAATTTAAATATAAATGAGAATCGTTATCATTTGTGTTAAGATAAAACCACATGCAAAACAACTTTGTCAAAAAGTGATGCAAAAAGTTTTATTTTTAAGAAGAGAGATCTATGAAACAAAAGAAATTAGCAATAGCCGTTATCAGTGCACTTTCAGTTATGGCAACAGCAACCGCTCAAACCAATTCCAACAAAGAAATTGAACTACCCCGTATTGATGTCATTGGAGGTACATCTGATGATGTCAAAAAAACTCCCGGAGCAGTCTCCATCGTCAACAAAGAAGAGTTGCAGTTAAAGCAACCTATATCTACTGAGGCTGCGCTTAAAACAGTACCTGGCATCAATATCAAGCCTGAAGAGGAAAGTTCAATCGTCTCAAATATTGGTATGCGCGGTCTTAGCGCGGGGGATGGCAATAAGTATGTGGTGATACTAGAAGATGGCGTGCCGGTAGCACCTGGCGCATTCACAGGCAACCAACGCTACTACAACCCAAGAATTCAAAGGATGGAAAGCATCGAAGTCTTAAAAGGCTCCTCTGCCCTCAAGTACGGCCCCAACAATGTGGCAGGCGTCATTAACTTTAAAACTAAACAACCAGAGGATGGATTTGCCATTACATCAAAAATTGGTTCATTTGGATATAAAGAAGGCCTAATTGAGGCTGGCGGCAAAACTGATGATGGCAATTTAGTTGGTGGCATCAATATTGTCACGATCGATAGTGATGGCTTTCAAAATAAAGGCTATAAAACAGAGGATGTGATGCTCAAAGCAGGAATGGCTCTGGGAGATAAACAATGGCTAGGCGTTAAGTTAACCCACTATGACAATGAAGCAAATATCTCCTATCGAGGAATATCTTTAGCGCAATATCAAAATCGCGTAACGAGTAATCCAGCACCCAATGACTACTTCTACACCCAAAGAAATTCAATTGATTTCAATCACGAATGGAATATCGACCCAGATATCAAATTGAATAGCTTGATTTATTACACAAAAATGAACCGTGACTACCATCGCTACGGTGTCACATCCAACCTAGACTTAAACTCGACAACAGGCTGGGTTTTCAACGACACATTAGGTAAAAATGATCGTGACTTTGAGCGCCGCGGATTTGAGTCACGTCTCAAAATTAATCACAACAACTTTGGCATGAAAAATGAACTTGAGTTGGGCATTCGATTAGCCGATGAAACCTTTGCTCAAGATGGCAGCACCATTGGTTATCAAGGAAACAATTACGCCCTATACGCTGAAAATAAATTCTTTATCAATGAAAAATGGACGCTGATACCAGGGGTTCGAGTCGAAAACTATGAACTCAAAAGAACTGGAACTAAAACAGGTGTGACCAAAGATACCGTGCTAGTTCCTGGCGTAGGCGGCATTTATCAAATCAACCCCAACTCACAACTATACGGCAGCATTTACAAAGGATTTGCGGCACCATCCAACATTTCAGATTTATCACTAGATGACAATACACTTGCCGATTTACCCGCTCAGGAATCGACCAATTATGAAATAGGTATAAGAGGCAAAGAGTCTGGTGTCCGTTATGAGTTAACCGCATTCTTGATTGACTTTAAAAATCAAAATGTAACCAGTAATAGTCAAAATGGCACACCTACTACTGCGGGCAGCACCATCCATCAAGGTCTAGAAATGGCTGCTGGCTATGCTTTCAAAAATGGTTTTAGTCTAGATGGATCTGTGACATATATTCCTGTGGCTAAATTCAGAGGTACGCGTGGAACTTCTGCCATTGATGGCAATCGCATCACCTATACACCCGAGTTCGCAGGCAACATTACCTTAGGATATAAACATGACAAATTTAAATCAGCTTTGGTGGCAAGCTATGTAGGCTCACAATTCACAGATGTTGCCAATACCATTGCTATAGCGCCAGGATCAAGTTCAGGCGGCTTCTGGACAGGCCAGTTAGACTCATACACATTATTAGATCTACACACAAGCTACAGCGTTGATAAACAACTATCGGTGTTTGGCACAATCAATAACATCACAAATAAAAACTACATAGCCAGCTTAAGACAAGGTATTTATGCAGGCCCATCAAGAAATATGATGGTCGGAGCTAGATATAAGTTTTAAAGCTAGGTTTTAGCAACATGCACACATATCATGGCCAGCTAGCTGGCCATTTTTATTGATTACCACCAACGCATCACACCAAAACCAAAATGTGTTCTAAATTGCTCATTACGCTTTTCTTGATCGCGCAAAGCCTTTACTAAAAAACGAACAATTTCTTCCTGCTTTGTTGAACAGTCAATTTTTCTAGCAAGAATACGTTCTTTAGCAGCCTGGATGATTTCGTTTTCTAATTGAAAAGTTCTCTTATCCATCTCAGCTGAAGATGCCAAACACAAATCAAAGTCATTCATGGCATCAATTCGCTGGTTGATTTTTTCAGGCGTTAATGTCGCGCAACCATACATTGCGGCACTAAGCAAAAGGATTGATAAGTATTTGCTGAAAGATCTTATAGGCATAGACATACATTATGAGAAAAACAAAAAAACATCAATATCTCAAACTAGGGTTTTATAGCTACAACTCCAACAAGCGCAGACATTCCAGAGTGCCCAGCACCTTCTGAAATCGCTTCTTCTTTCTCAATAATCTCTTGTATATCCATAGTGGACAATAAATTTTCAACAACCTCTAAGGTGTATAAATTTTCTAACTGACTAGGGCCACCTGTTTTATATTCCAACTGTTTTGGGGTGTAACCTTGAAGGATTAGAACTCCACCTGACTTCAGTGATGCAATCATTTTTCTAAATAATTGCTCTCTCATTTTCGGCTCATAAAACTGAATAAATATAGCTACGATACTGTCATACGCATCTACACCCCAATTCCATGACTCGCAATCAGACACATGATAGGCAACCTTTACACCCTTTTGATTGGCTAATTGCTGAGCTTTTCTGATGGCATTGGGTGACAGATCAAAAGCATCCACGCGACAACCCTGCTGAGCCAACCACACACTGTTTCGCCCTTCGCCATCAGCAACGCACAAGGTATGTGCTCCTGACTTTAAGTACTTACCCGCTACACTCTTAAGATATTGATTAGGCTCCACTCCAAAGATAAATTCATCTGTGTTGTAGCGCTCATTCCAAGTTTGAAATGCTGGTGAATTTGTCATATGTGCCCATCTGTCAATATCACCGCCCCACTGATATCCTTTACAGTCACGCGCACAGGTATATGTGGATTAATGCTAGACGACACCGTGCAAAAATCTTGAAATTGATGCAAAACTCTATCTAAGTTGTCAACTTCACCAGCATTTACGCCGATGGATAGTTCAACGTTTATTCCAAGTATTCTTAAACGATTTTCAGAATTTCTACCCACCTCACACGTTGCTAGGGTCTCAATTGGCTCTGGAGCTTGTTTGAATTTTCTCAATGCAAATAACAAGGAATCTGACAAACAATTGGCAACTGCGGCAGCCAACAGTTGCGCTGGAGATGGTCCGGCAGACTTTCCCAATGGCGGAGGCTCATCACCAATAAACGGTGGCAAATGATCACTAAAGTGAATAGCAAACCGATAGTCCTCTTGCTGAATCAACTTAACACTTGGTGGTGCTTCCATCCTAACCTTTCCGTATTGATGGGTTACTTAGATCAATCAATGAACCAATTTATTTTTCAGACTTTTTAATCAGGCGCCTTAGCAAAAGACTGGGAGCGACAATCATAAATATGATCAGCACAATGGCTAAAATACCCACCCAGCTACCCAGCAACTCTGCCATAAAACGCCTTATCTATGTTAACCCTGTCAGTTTAGCCACAAGCATGGGCAATGATGTTGATTTGCCTCAATGAGGCTTTCTACAATGCACCATAGACAACTCTAATATACAAAAAATTGTTTCAAACTTTTCAACAATATCTTCAAGCCAGTAGACCATCATTTTTATCCATTACATTGGTTGGATATTTGATTGGTTACTCCATCAACCCCTCATCTAGTGATTGGCGTCTTGCAATAGCTGGTTTAGCCGTAGCATTGCTAGCACATGCTGCGGGGAACATGATCAATGATTACCACGATTCAAAAAACGGTTCTGATGCGAAGAACATTGACAGAATTTACCCCTTTACCGGGGGTAGCAGAATGATTCAAAACGGGATATTTAGCGAGTCTGATATCAATCGCCTAGCCCTGATCATGTTTAGCCTATCAATCCTGTTAGGTATCACTCTTGTTTACCTAACAACCATTCTGTTACTAGCAATAGGTTTTCTGGGAATTTTTCTTGCATGGGCCTATTCTGCCCCGCCATTTAAGCTAATGAGTCGTGGATTAGCAGGCGAAATATCGATAGCCCTTGCCTGGGCACTGGTTGTCATAGGTGCAACCATACTCAACAGCTACAACGATGATTCTTTAATAATGGCCAGCATACTAATTGGCTTATCTTATGGCTTGGTTGTGGCAAACATTTTATTTGTCAATCAGGTGCCCGACATCCAAGCTGATAGATCTGTGGGTAAGCACACCTTAGCCGCATCAATCAATCCAAAAAACATTTGGATTATCTATCTATGTTTTTATATCCTAGCTAATGCCATTTTATTGATTGGGTATCAACTAAATATCCTAGATATTAGCCATTTATTACCAATAACAATCAGCCCACTTGCCCTTTACTCTACATACTTATTAAAGGGACTTAATCATGATGAAGTTTCGTTAAAGAAGGTAATCATCTTAACCATTGTTATTGGGCACCTATACGGTGCAATTTTATTTATATCTAACTTGCTAGTGTATTTTTAGCAATTAAGTTAATCATGAATATTTAGCTAATAATTCTATTAGTTATTTTCAGTAATTTTTTTTGATTGATGTATGTCATTGTCGAGAATCAATGGCAATGCGAGTATTCAAATGTTATTTAACAATTTTGAATATTAATCATGAAAATAAGTGTATTTATTGCAACTCTACTGCTTACCTCAACTGCTTTTAGTCAAACGTCGCCCAATGTGGCAGATGTAGAAAAACTACCTAACGATCATTACGGAAAATTAGTCCGTTATGGCAAAAAATTGACAGAAGAAACTTATTCAGTGATTGGCCCTGAAGTTGCCAATAAAAAAATGCGTTACGCAGGCAACAACTTTGCATGTACGTCATGCCACCAAGACAGTGCAACGAAAAAATTTGCCATGCCATGGGTTGGAGCACATGCAACCTTCCCTCAATATAGAGGTCGTGAAGATGCTGTTAGCACCATTGAAGAACGGGTTAATGGCTGCATGGAACGAAGCATGAACGGTAAATCAATTCCGCTTGATAGTGAAGAAATGAAGGCTTTTGTCACTTATATTCACTTCTTATCAAGAGGCATTCCTGTGGGCGGCAAAGTGGAAGGTCAAGGTCTTCCCGCATTCAACCCTCCTAATCGAAAAGCCAAT
>OGVN01000032.1_pt1 | contig 15863 bp, 17 predicted proteins | sample 1575751 | NCBI WGS metagenome assembly OGVN01 (sample SAMN07581530, study PRJEB24739) | freshwater metagenome | place: Singapore | collected 2015-01 | reverse complement strand
TAATCCAAGGACACGAAACAGATATTTTAATCCATTTAATCGAGCAAAGAAAGGAGATAGTATTTTTATTTTCAATTGAAGATGAAAGCAGTATTGAACAAGAACCAGTACAACCAAAAGTTACTCCAGAACCAAAACCAAAACAACCTAATTTAGAAAACACAATAGATTTTTTAAAACAAGATAATTTACTGCAAGAACTTAACAAACTGATAGAGCAAAGCGGAATAGTTGGAGAACAAAGCAGCCGATTATTACTATTTATCATCGCATCAAGTTACAAAACCAAAAGCCCATTACACGCCATCGTGCAAGGTAGTAGCGGTAGCGGAAAAACACACCTTATCAGTAAAATAGCCGATATTATACCACAAGAAGACGTACTTCGATTTACAAGAATTACAGAAAGTTCTCTTTACAATTGGGGCGAATATGAATTAGTAAATAAATTGTTAGTGATTGAAGATTTAGACGGATTAAAAGAAGAAGCCATGTTTGCCATGCGTGAGTTAATCAGTAATCAAAGGTTAAGCAGCAGCGTATCAATTAAGGATAAAAAAGGAAATATCAAATCCACCAAGAAGGAAGTAAAAGGAGTTTTTAGCAGTTTATCAGCCACAACCAAAGGAGAAATTTACGAAGATAATATGAGTAGAAGTTTTTTATTAGCAGTAGATGAAAGCCAGGACCAAACAGACAAAATAATTAACTATCAAAACAAACGCATAGCAGGAGAAAGCGTGTTGTAGTGCGGTTGGTCTTCGGTGATTTCGGCTAAGACTTCTTTCACGAAAGCCTTTTTCAGCTTCCACAAAATTTGCATGATTTCTTCTTCCTTGTTGGTTAACTTTTGCATAGTTATGGTTTTAATCGTTTTATCAAATGGACAAAACAAACCTATAACTATTTTTGTAGTTACACAACTAAATTTATAGTTATTTAACTAAATTTTAAGTTTTATAGTGAATTTTAGGGAGAAAGTGATTGATTTACAATGGTTTGTTTTCAGCTTGAATGAGTTTGTATACCCAAAAACCACAGGCCGTTCCCAGCAATCCGAATGTTCCCATGTAGAGCCAATTCATTTGATAGCCATCGGTTTTATAGTATTCAATAATTTCCATACCAACTTTGGCACTGAGGATGTGAGCCAAACTGAAACTCATGGTATAAATGGCCATATAGCGACCTTCGTGACCCTTTGGAGCGCGACTCAAAGCTACCGAATTGGAGAAAGGAAAAGCAAACATTTCTGCGAAAGTCATAAACAACATCATAATAGTTAATATGCCAACCCAAGTATTGATAAGCATCAAAAACATACTGATGGCCATAAGCAAACAACCTAAAGTAACCATCTTTACTTTGTTGATTTTCTTTCTCTCTACATAACTTACTATCGGCATTTCGCAAAAGAAAACCAGTAAACCGTTCATGGTGAGCAATAATCCGGTTTGGAATTCGGATAAGTTAAATTGCCCTCTGTGGTAGAGTGGAATAGTGGTAAAAACTTGAAAAAACAAGATGCCCGAAACCAAGCAAGTAAACAAAAACAACCAAAATGGTTTGTCTTTAAAAACCGAATGGGTCAATATTTCTCCCGGATGTTCTTTGTCGGTGAAAGCCGATTTTTTCTTCTCTTTTACTTTGAGCCAGAAAATGAGAATGGCCACAATGCAACTCAAACCGTCTACCCAAAACAAGCCTTGGTAACCAATACTCATAATAATCAAACCACCCAAAGCCGGACCGGCAGCGAAACCTAAATTAATGGCCAAACGAACTAAAGTTAATGCACGCGTACGATTTTCCGGTTTGGCATAAGCGCCAATCGATACAAACATTGCCGGTCGGTACATATCGGCAACCGACATGATTACGAACATACTGATGCAAAGACCGATAAAACTGGTGACAAACTGTATCGCCAAAAACAACAAACCGCTGGTGAGCAAACTGAAAATCATGATTTTATAGAATCCGATTTTGTCCGAAAGTTTGCCGCCCAACCAAGAGCCTAACATCGAACCAACGCCGAAACAAACCATAATCCATCCGACTTGTCCGTAGCTAAATCCTAAATCTTCTTTTAAATATTTGGACAAAAATGGCAATACCATAGTTCCGGCTCGATTGATAAAAGTAATCAAGGTTAGTATCCAAATCTCTCTGGAAAAACCTTTAAAGTTATCGATATAGCGTTGGAAAGCCGTTTTGAGCATGAGAATCGGTTGATGCTGTAAAGGTACGAAGTTCCTGCTTTTTGGAGTCGACAACTTTATGAGTTTCCCAACATTTTTTGTGTTATTTTTGTTGAAAAGTGTCCGATGAAAAAACTACTTACATTTTTACTGTTAATATCTGTTTCTTTGGTGATGTCTCAAGAAACCGCAGCAGAATATCAAGCCAATCTCAACAGAGAATTTGCCAATCGCGAGGAAAGTCCGCTCACCGATGAAGATTTCAAAGTATTCCAATCGCTGGAATTTTATCCCATTGATGAGAAGTTTATAGTAGAGGCTAAATTTGTCAGAACGCCTAAAGAAAAGGTTTTCAAAATGAAAACGTCAACCACTCGTTTACCCGAATACAAGAAGTATGGGGAATTGTTTTTCCAGATTGACGGAAAATCGTTTAAACTGAATGTTTATCAAAACATCGAGCTGAGTAAAAAAGAAGGCTATGAAGATTATTTGTTTTTGCCATTTTCTGATTTAACCTGCGGCAAAGAAAAAGAACTGTCCGACTTCCTCAAGGAGGTAGAGGCTAAATCCTTCAAACGTACCGTATTTGCTACGCGGGACGAGGAGGCTGCCTTGGATATCGTTCAAGAAAGTATGATGAAATTGGCTGAAAAGTATGGGCAACAGGATATCAGCGAGATTCCGCTGATTTTCACCAGAATTCTCCAAAACACCACATTAGACTGGTTCAGACGCCAAAAAACCCAAAATACGTGGATAAGCCTGTTTTCTGCCCTCAAAGGGGGTAACAAAGAGAGCGGCGACGAATCTGAGTACTCAGATCCACTGGAATTCATTGAATCTAAAGAAGAAAATCTTGGATTTGAGGATGGCTCAACCAATCTAGAGCGCAAACAATTGATAGAAATCTTGGAAACTGAAATTTCAAAACTACCATCACGTCAACGTGAAGCCTTCCTCATGCGTTATTGGGATGACTTGGGCATTTCTGAAACAGCCAAACTAATGGCCTGCTCAGAGGGTAGCGTAAAAACACACTGCTCTCGAGCAGCGGCATCTTTGGCGAAAGCCCTTAAAAAACAAGGATTTAAACTGTGAGCATCGATACTACAAATAACCCATCGACATCTAGCGCAGAGTTGCGCGTGGCGATGCTCGCTCGCGACTTGTTAGATGAGAGCTCAGAAAGCCTACCAACTCATATTTCAGAACGACTTGCTTCTGCCAGAAAATCCGCTCTAGCCGTGCATGCTGCTCAGAAAAAACCTGTTTGGCACAGAGAGTTTGCTTTGCCAGGGTTTGGCAACCTTCATGGCACAGGCGCAGATTGGCGCAATAGAGCCTGGGGCACATTAGGCGCTGCACCAATTTTTGCTCTAGTTTTAGGAATCTTTTTAATTTCTAACTGGCAACAAGATGAACGCATTCGCGATATCGCCAAAGTTGATAGTGCGATTTTGGTCGATGTCGTACCACCTGAAGCATATAAAGACAATGGTTACGTGCGCTTCTTGATCACGAATGGCAAAGATTTGGTCGTTGAAGAAGATGAGGAAGAGAAGATCTAATCAAGGTGCGCTTGATTAGATAGCTCACATTTATGAAATACCAAAATCAATATATCTACTCAAGCTATCGCATGGCTGGTCGTGTGTTGGTGATGTTAGCTTTGGTATTTGGTTGCCAATTACCTGCTCACGCTCAAGCATGGCAACAACTGAATGATCAACAACGCTTAGTACTAGCTCCACTCGAAGAAGACTGGGCGTCTTTAACAAAGGCGCGCCAAAAGAAATGGCTAGAAGTTGCTAATCGCTACCCAAACATGTCAGACGCAGAAAAATCTACCCTTCAATCCAGAATGACTGAGTGGGCCAAGCTATCAACTGCTGAGCGTCAAGTAGCAAGAGACAACTATTTACGCACCATCAAAATTTCTCCAGAGAAAAAAGCTGCCGCATGGGAAAGCTACCAACAGCTCTCGGATGAAGATAAGAAAAAATTAGCGGACAAAAAAGCATCCACTAGCAAACCCACCACGGTGACATCACCAACGCTAAAATAGCGCTTGTGAAAAACACCGAAAAATTCATCCCACTTCCGGCTGAGTACTTAAAGTCCCTGCCAGCCCCCACCATTAAACGTCGTATCGCGCTCAACCTGTATGAACTACTCGTTTTATTTGGTGTCTTAGCGCTGACATTTTTAGTACCTCATTTATTAATCGGTGTTTTACTCGAAGTCACTGCACCGTCATCGCTACTAATGGCGCACATTTACTTGGTCTTGGCTTTTTACTTTTCTTGGTATTGGACTAAAACTGGTCAAACCTTAGCGATGCAAACCTGGCGCATACTACTAGTAAGCGAAGATGGAAAGATTTTGCAGCAATCACAAGCATTGATGCGCTTTGCGATGGGTTCACTATGGCTGATACCCGCAGCCGTTTTGTTGTTTCTTGCGATTCGATTAGATCAGTCAATGAGTATGGGAACACATGTTTCCATTATTTTCTTTTTCATGACTTTGTTTTTTTGGCCACTAACAGCCCTACTAGATAGAAAAAATCGCCAAACTCTGCCCGACCGTTGGGCAAAGACTCGCTTAGTTCAATTACCCAGCGTGATTGCGCATCCAATCAGCAGTGGTAAAGAATGATTGCATCAAGCGCTCAAATAAAAGTCCATTAACCCCTGTCTCTTTCAGTGCCTGACGCATACACTGCAACCATTGATCTCTTTCTGACAGCCCAATAGGAAAAGGTAAATGCCTAGCCTTTAAACGCGGGTGACCATACTGCTGAACAAATAGATCAGGCCCACCCATCCAACCACTTAAAAACATATAGAGCTTTTCTCTAGATGTACTAAGATCCGCTGGATGCATCACACGTATGCCTTGATAACTTTCTTCTAAGTCCATCAAATCATAAAAACGATCAACTAGCTCGCGCAGTTTTTCTGCGCCACCAATAAGCTCATACGTGGTTTGTTGTGCTGACATAACTATGTAATTTAACCCAATTGATCATCTAAATATCAATTTTATATTTCTCTTAAGACCTCAAGCGCAGAAGCATTAGATATTTTTCTTTGCAGCCACCACCCTCCAACAAAACAAATCACCATGCCAAAAATGGCTCCATACAAGAAGACCATCCAAGGCACCGGAAAACTCATTTCGAAAACATAGTGAGCCAAGCTCCAGCCAACCGCAACTGCAGCAACACCCGCCAACGAGCCAGCAATCAATCCAATCACAAGCAATTCTGTGAAAAATGATTTTCTAATTTGAGCCTGACTCGCCCCAAGTGTTTTTAATAAAGCAGCATCTTTTAAACGTTCATCTTGGGTAGCCCCCAGCGCTGCAACCAATACCAACATACCGGCTGCAATTGTGAACATGAATAACATCTCAATCGCAGCCGACAATCTATCTAAAACATCTTGCACTTGATTCAAGGCAGACTCCACATCAACAACGGTGATATTTGGATACTTTGCAACCAACGCAATATCAATGGGTGGTTGATGATTCTGACTAGATGTTTGCTGGTAAGCAGTGATCCATGTCTGCGGCATATCCAACATCAGCGCTGGAGGCAAGATGGCAAAAAAATTCACTCGCATACTGCCCCAATCTAACTGCCTTATGGATGTGATTTTTGCTTTTACAGGCAATCCAGCAACATCAAACATCAAATAATCACCCAGCTTTAACTGTAGAGTCTTGGCAATCCCTGACTCGATAGATAACTCCGCCTGAGCAGTGTCACCATGCCAAGCACCTGCCACGACTTTGTTTTTTTCTGGCAAGACTGCTGCATATGACAAATTAAACTCGCGATCAACCAAACGCTGGGCACGCGCATCTTGATAGTTCTGTGGCAAAACCAATTGTTCATTGATGTGAGTCAATCGACCACGAATCATCGGATACAAGGTCACTTTCTCAACGCCAGCATCCAATAAATCTTTTTCCACCATTGGTTTTTGCTCTGGCTGAATATTGATCAAGAACCTGTTGGGCGCATCCACAGATGAACTGCTCTTCCATGTATGAAGCAAGTCTTGACGCACAACCGCCAAGAGCAACAATGCCATGATGGCAACTGCCAATGATGCAATTTGCAAACCAGTCAGCCAAGATCTGCGTGACAGTGATTGCCATGCAAATCTCTGTATGACATCGCGGCCCAATACGGTATGCCCCACACAACTAGCCGCTAGCTGAACAATCAACCAAGCCACTAGCACAAAGAGGATTGCCGCGAACGTGAAACCTCCTAAAGTGACAACTGCCAATTTAAAATCTTTTGCCACTAACAACAGCAAACCAAAAAATGTCATCAAACCCAAGAACATCAAAAACCATGCAGAGGGCGCATGAACAATCATTTCTTTTCTAATCACTTTTAATGGGGAAATTTGACTCAGAGATAAGAGTGGTGGCCACACAAAACCAATCAGCAAAATAATCGACACCATCACAGACCACATCAAGGGCCACATCGATGCGCTGGGCAAATCAGACACCAACAAATCGCCTAAAAAATAAAGTAAGGCCTGATGCCCCAACCAACCCAACAACGCACCACCCACTCCACCTACTAGCGCAATAAACATGCTGGCGTGCACATGCTCCCAAAGCACTTGTTGCCGACTTGCTCCTAAACATTTCCATATTGCAGTAGCTGCAGCCTGTTTGGTGGTGTATCTCTTAGCTGCTAAAGCTATCGCTACAGAAGCCACCATAGCAGTGAGCATAGCTACTAGAGATAAAAATTTCTCGGCACGATCCAATGTGGCTCGCATCAGAGGCTGACTGTTATCAAGACCTTCAGACTTGATACCTCTTAATTGTTTCTTTTCGATTTCTTGATCTGCCCAGCGCGTGAAATCGGCAACAGCTCGCTCATCACCAGCCACTAGCAACCGGTATGTCACGCGACTACCCAATCCAATTAATTGAGTTGCTGGCAATTCATCCTCACGAATCATCACCCTTGGCGCAAAATTCAAGAACCCCGCCCCCTTATCCAACTCTTGAGTAATGATGGCTTCTACCTTGAAACTTGCTTGACCCAAAGCAAGCTGATCACCCATCTTGATGTTCAAACTAGGGATCAGGGCTGAATCAACCCACACAGCACCTGGGCTAGGTATAGATTTGGCTGCAACCCCTTTGAGGTCTGCAAGCTGATTGCTAGTTTTAATCACCCCCCTCAGAGGGTACCCCTCACTAACAGCCTTTAAAGCTACCAATCTTGTTTGAGATTGAAAACTCGACATGGTTGGAAAGACTATTGTTTGCGCTGTACTCAAGCCTCTTGATTGAGCGTCATGTCTGAATTGTTCGGGAATGGGTTGATCAGCTTGGATCAAAACATCTGATGCTATCAATTGCTTAGCATCTCGTTCAAATGCACGCTGCATACGATCAGCCAGGTATGCCACACTGCTCAAAGAAGCCACAGAAATAATCAAAGCTACTAAAAGCCAAGCAAACTCAACAGATCGAAATGAACGAGGCATTGAAATCATGATTTATTAGGTAAAACATAAAGGCCATCAATTCAGTTGATGGCCTTTCATGAATTGCTATTAAGCAGTGTATCTGATAAGCGTCTATTGTGCAGACACCCTCATTGACTTAATTGAGGCTTAAGTTTTGCTTTGCGACAACGTCTCTGTAGATTTCGTACTCAGCCTTAATTTCTGCTGCAAACTGCTCAGGCGTATTACCAACAATCAAAGAACCCGTATCTTCAATGCGCTTTCTCACAGCAGGATCTTGCAACACCTTTTGAACCCCTGCATGAATCTTATCAATCGCTTCTTTTGACATGCCTGCAGGTCCTAATAAACCGTAATAAGCCATGCGATTAACTGGCGCCAAACCCACTTCTGCAAAAGTTGGCACATTTGGTAAAACGGCCAAACGCTTTGATGAAGCCACTACGATTGGCACTAAACGCCCATCTTTGATAAATGGCAAAGCCGAAGGCAAGTTGTCAAAAATCATAGGCACTTGCCCTGCTACCGTATCAACCAATGCGGGACCTGCACCGCGATAGGGAATGTGTACCAAGAATGCACCTGTCAAACTTTTAAACAACTCAGTCTGCAAGTGACCAATGCCACCAGTACCCGAACTGGAGTAAGAATATTTACCTGGATTTTTTTTAACCAAATCAATGAAAGATTTGTAATCTTTGGCTGGAAAATTAGCTGTCACAGCAATCACGTTAGGCGTTGCCGCAATGTTTGTGATTGCTTGGAAATCTTTAATTGGGTCGTAGCCAATTTTTTTATTAATGGCTGGATTAGAAGCAGTGGTCGAAACTGTTGCCATACCAATCACATGACCATCCTTGGAACCTCTAACCACTTCTAGCGCACCAATCGAACCACCACCACCTGCCTTGTTTTCAACAACAACCGTTTGGCCCAAAATTTTTGACAATGGATCGGCGATAGCGCGCGCAATAATATCTGTACTGCCACCTGGAGCAAATGGAACAACTAAGCGAATTGGCTTATTGGGAAAGCTCTGACCGTATGCCACACCTGACACTAATATTGCACTAGAAAGAATCATGCCAAGCAGACGTACAGGTTTCATAAAAGCTCCATCAATTTGTTTATTGCCCATTTGAACACACAAGCTTTATTAAAGCCTTATCAAATACTTACATGAATTTAGCTTGAATGAAAAAGGGCCTAGTTATAAACTAGGCCCTTCTATTTGGTGCGGCTGGCAGGAATTGAACCCACGACCCCTTGGTTCGTAGCCAAGTACTCTATCCAACTGAGCTACAGCCGCATTAAGACCGATATTATGCCATGGAAATCAAAAACTACATAACTCCTGCAGGACACCAACGAATGAAGGATGAACTTCTACATCTTTTAGATGTAGAAAGACCCGAAGTTGTAAAGGTGGTGTCTTGGGCAGCTTCTAATGGAGACCGCTCTGAAAATGGTGACTACCAGTACGGTAAGAAGCGCTTAAGAGAAATTGATCGACGCATTTACTTCCTCACCAAACGCTTAGAAGATGCCCTAGTGGTCGACCCAGAGAGTCGAGAGGCAACTGACCAAATATTTTTTGGTGCAACCGTTTGTTACGCCGATGAAGATGGTGATGAAACCACCATTGCCATAGTAGGCGTGGATGAAGTCGATATGGACAAAAACTATGTCAGCTGGATTTCGCCAATTGCCAAAGCACTGATCAAAGCAAGAGAAGGTGATACGGTGAAATTACAGACCCCAACAGGTCCTAAAGAATTAGAAATACTCAGTGTTACTTACCAAAAACTCGAGTAATTCTTAAAACGTCTTGGTTTTGTCTTAAACGACGCATCACCTTAGACAAGTGATAACGCCCCTCCACTTGTAAAACGAAACGTATCGATACGGCAGACTCAGTAAAGCGATCATCCATCGCCACATGAGCAATATTTGCATCAGCCGAAGTCAATGTGCCAGCAATCTTGGCTAGAACACCTTTGCCATTCTTAACATCCACACGAATAGCGACATCAAAACTTCTCTTAGTTTCTTCGGCCCAGATAACATCTACCCAGTGATCTGGGTCACGGTGATGTAGGCGCTGCGCTTGTCTGCAATCATGGCGATGTATTTGCAAGCCTTCACCCTTACCCAAGTAGCCAAGAATTGCATCACCAGGGATGGCGTAACAACAAGATGGGAAAGTGACAGAATCACCACCGCCACCATCGACCATGATGGACTGACGATGCACAGGCACATCATCAATAGACGGTTCCCAATCTTCAGAATCCAAGCGCATCTGTTCCGCATGCCCCTTGGTGTCTTGCAAAATAAACTCAATCCGCTTAGCAATCACAGCAGGTACGCGATGACCCATCGCAATATCAGCCGACAATTCTTCGCGCCCCTTGGCGCCCGTCCAATGCAATAGTTTTTCCCAAACCTCATCAGTAACCAAGGCAGGATCTCCACCTTGCTGGCGCAATGCTTGAGACAACAAGCGCTCACCCAACTGAATTGCCTCTGAGTAGCGTTTAGTCTTTAAATAGTGGCGAATAGCAGCTCTTGCTTTACCAGTCCTAACAAAAGTGAGCCACACAGGATTGGGCTGAGAATTGGGCGATGAACTGATTTCCACAATGTCACCATTTTTAAGCTCAGTTCTTAATGGCAATTGAACGCCGTTAACCTTTGCACCCATACACTCATTACCCAAGTCACTGTGAACAGCGTATGCAAAATCTAATGCAGTTGCTCCCCTTGGTAATGCACGAATCTGCCCTTTGGGCGTGAACACGTAAACAGCATCTGGGAACAAATCAATCTTCACGTGCTCCAAGAATTCTTGTGAGTCACCGCTGTTATCTTGAATATCCACCAAGGATTGCAGCCATTGATGAGCCCTGACTTGCATCTCTGTCAGATCACTCTCACCATCCTTATAAGCCCAGTGAGCGGCAACGCCCTCCTCGGCCACTTTGTGCATGTCTTGCGTGCGAATCTGAAACTCAACAGGCATACCAAATGGGCCTACCAAGGTGGTATGCAGGGATTGATAGCCATTTAACTTCGGAATGGCTATATAGTCTTTGAATTTGCCAGGCATGGGTTTATACAAGGCATGCAAAATGCCTAAAGTGCGATAGCACTCATCAATGGTTTTAACGGTTACACGAAAACCATAAACATCCAATACTTGAGAAAAACTTAAATGCTTTTGGCGCATCTTCATGTAGATGCTGTAGAGAGTTTTCTCTCTGCCCCGCAAATCCGCCTCTAAGGCAGCTTTACTGATTGACATGCGAGCCGCATCTAATATCTTTGCAACCATCTCTTTTCTGTTGCCGCGAGCCTTCCTGATGGCTTTATCTAAAGTGGCATACCTAAAGGGAGAAGAATGTTTAAAACTTAAATCTTGCAACTCCCTGTAAACCAAATTAAGACCTAAGCGGTGTGCAATAGGTGCGTAAATCTCATTGGTTTCTAGGGCCACACGTTTGCGCTTAGCTACAGCCATGGCATCCAAGGTGCGCATATTGTGCAAACGATCTGCCAATTTCACCAAAATCACGCGCACGTCTCTGGCCATCGCCATGAACATTTTTCTGAAGCTTTCAGCCTGTGCTTCGGCATGACTTTGAAACTCTAATTTATCGAGCTTGGTTAAGCCCTCCACCAAATCAGCCACCTTGCCACCAAATACCTCAACCAATTCTTGGTGGGTGCTGCCCGTATCTTCAATCACATCATGCAAGAGTGCCGCCATGATTGATGGTGCATCTAAACGCCAACTGGCGCATAACTCAGCCACTGCTAGCGGGTGCGTGATGTAGGGCTCGCCACTTTGACGATACTGACCCAAATGAGCAGAATCAGCGTACTGAAATGCTTTTTTGATTAAAGCGATTTCTTCAGGCTTTAAATGGGTAATTTTTTCGGTTAAACCCGCAATCGATATGACTTGGGCTTTAGGGGGGGTAGCCGGCTGGGACGTGGGTCCGAATAAGTGCCGGCTAGACTGCTCCAGGATGGCGGCTAGGATGCCTTGTGCATCTGAGTTAGGCGCCACCTGATCACCTCTTATAGAGGTACTTTAACCAACATATCTCGATCTGTAACGCCAGCTGCCACTTCGCGTAAAGCAATCACGGTTGGCTTGTCTTTAGCGTTCACTCGTGGGGCATGACCTTGCGCCAACTGACGTGCGCGATAAGTAGCCGCCAACACTAATTCAAATCGATTAGGAATTGTTTTTAAACAATCTTCAACAGTAATACGTGCCATGTGTTTAACTCAAAAAGTACTAGGAATACCTAAAGGATAACGCACTTGTGAAAAAGTGGCAGAAAGTTCACTTTCCACCATCGATTGCACCGAGCTCTTTTGCCAATTGATGCTGTCTAGCTAGCTGAGGTCCTGTGCGCAAACGACTGGCCAAAACAACTTGATTTAACTCGGCAAGAGCCTGTTCAAAATTGTCATTCACCACCAAATAATTGGCTTCTGCAACATGTGCTAACTCATCTTTTGCAGCCGCCACACGTTTTTGAATGGTAGCTTCATCATCTTGAGCGCGTTTACGCAAACGATCTTCCAAAGTTTGAATCGATGGCGGCAATATAAAAATCCAAATAGCTTCCGGAACTAATTGTTGAACCTGCCTAGCGCCTTGCCAATCAATTTCTAAAATGACATCTTTGCCACTTTGCATTTGAGACTCGATCCAAGACTTAGATGTGCCGTAGTAGTTGCCATGCACATTGGCCCACTCCAAGAAGTCACCAGCTTCTTTGCGCTGTAGAAATTCTTGTTCGGATAAAAAGTTGTACTCACGACCATTGACCTCGCCAGGGCGAGGGGCACGTGTTGTAAAAGATACTGACAAACCAATAGCTGGGTCTTTTTGCAAAAGAGCATTGACCAACGAGGATTTACCCGCTCCTGAAGGTGCTACCACCATCAACATGCTTCCGGTATATGCCATGAACAACTCTCCTAAACTACCCAAACTGCCAATATTGAAATCTATTCAAGATTCTGAACTTGTTCTCGCATCTGCTCAATCAATAATTTAATTTCAATCGATGCATTGCTGCTTTCTTGAGAAACAGACTTAGAACCTAATGTATTGGCCTCACGATTTAATTCTTGCATTAAGAAATCTAAGCGCTTACCTACTGGACCACCTTTATTCAAAGCAGACTCAACAGCATCTAGATGTGTTTTTAAACGAGTGAGCTCTTCTGCCACATCAATACGTACGCCGTACAAAACAACTTCTTGCTTAATTCTGTCAGAAATATCAGTCTTAGTGGTTGCCTGACCCTGGGCATCAACTCCAGTCAAAATTTCGGTCAAGCGCTCTGTTAATTTTGCTTGGTGGGCTGCAATGATTTGCGGAATCAATGGCTCTAACTGATCAACGATCGCCCTGATGCCAACAACTCGCTCCATTAATATTTTGAATAGAGCTTGCCCCTCACCCTGACGACTTTCCTTTAAAGCTGTCACAGCTTCCGTAGCCGCCTCAAGGGTTAACTGACGCCACAACTCATCATCAACATTTTTTTCATTGATCACACCAGGCCAACGCAAAATCTCACCCATGCGCATATTTCCAGCATTAGGCATTTCTTTTAAAACTGCCGACTCAAGAGCTTTGAGACTTTTTAAGCTGTCTTGATTTAATAAGTCACTGGCTTGCGGACTTGTTTGTGCCTCACGGTGCACATTGATTCGAAACTCTACTTTGCCTCGCCCCAATTGCTTAGTCACCAATTCGCGCAGGGACATTTCTGCAGATCGGCACTCTTCAGGCGAACGTATGTTCAAATCTAGGAAACGACTATTTACTGAACGGCATTCAACCGCTACAGTTGCATAGACTCCGCCACCCAGATCTAGTTGTCTGGAGGCACTACCAAAACCGGTCATACTTTCTATCATTCACACATTGTAAAGTCCTATCATGACAATATCTACAAGACCTAGCCAACGTAAGCCAGAAAATTTACGTCCCGTTTCCATCATCAGAGGATTTACCAAGCATGCCGAAGGTTCTGTTTTGGTCAAATTTGGTGATACCCACGTGCTTTGCACTGCATCCATCTTAGAAAAAGTCCCTCCACATCAAAAAGGCAGCGGGGAAGGATGGGTGACCGCTGAATACGGGATGTTGCCCAGAGCCACCCACACCCGGGGTGATCGTGAGGCAGCCAAAGGCAAACAAAGCGGTCGCACCCAGGAAATCCAGCGACTGATCGGTCGATCGATGCGCAGCGTGTTTGATTTAAAGCTATTGGGTGAGAGAACCATTCACTTGGATTGCGATGTTTTACAAGCGGATGGCGGCACACGCACGGCAGCCATCACTGGCGCATTTGTGGCGGCTAGAGATGCCGTCAACCAGTTGTTAGACAAAAAGGTTTTGTCTAAAGACCCCATCAAAGATCATGTGGCAGCGATTTCTGTGGGCATTTATCAAGGTGTTCCCGTACTAGATTTAGATTGTGCAGAAGACTCTGCCTGCGACACGGACATGAATGTTGTGATGACCGGGCAAGGTGGCATTATCGAAGTTCAAGGCACTGCCGAAGGCGCTGCTTTTTCTAGAACCGAATTAGACCAGTTACTAAGCTTGGCTGAGAGTGGCATCAAAGAATTAGTGCAATTACAAAAAGCAGCTTTAACGAAATAAGCATGTCAAGCAAGAAAATAGTTTTAGCCTCCAATAACGCGGGGAAAGTGAAGGAGTTCAACGCCTTGCTATCCCCGTTAGGCATTGAAGTCATATCTCAAGGCTTGCTAGGCATACCCTCATGCGAGGAACCCTTCCCAAGCTTTGTTGAAAATGCCATCACCAAAGCAAGACATGCGAGCAAGCTAAGTGGCTTGCCAGCACTCGCTGACGATTCTGGCATTTGTGTAGATGCTCTTGCTGGTTTGCCTGGTGTTTTATCAGCTCGTTTTGCACTGAGCGATCAGAAGAAAGATCCTTCAGACGAAGATAACAATGCACTACTAATTAAAAAGTTAACTGGGGTAAACCAACGCGGCGCCCACTTCACTTGCACCCTGGTCTATCTAGAGTCAGCCGATGATCCAGAGCCATTAATTGCAGTTGGTAAATGGCACGGTCAAATTATTGAGAGTCCCAAAGGTCAATCAGGATTCGGCTACGACCCACTCTTCTTTATCCCTGAATTAGGTAAGACAGCGGCTGAGTTAAGCGCTCACGAAAAAAATAGTGTGAGCCATCGCGGTATAGCGCTTAAGAAACTATTACTAGAGTTACAACAAAGAATCAGCCCAACCTCATGCTGAGCTCTTTACCACCTCTATCGCTTTACGTTCACATACCTTGGTGCATTAAGAAATGCCCCTACTGTGACTTCAATTCTCACCAAATCAAGGATGGGAATACTGCTGGGCAAGGGTTTGACGAAAAGAGATATCTCGAAGCATTAAAACTAGACTTGCAAAGTGTGTTGCCAAAAGTTTGGGGTCGCAGAATTCATACAATCTTTATTGGTGGCGGCACACCCAGTCTTTTGTCCCCTGCAGGCTTAGATCAACTCCTCTCAGATACACGAGCTTTATTGCCAGTTAATGCTGATGCCGAAATTACGATGGAAGCCAACCCTGGCACTTTTGAAATTGAGAAATTTAAAAGCTTTGCTAGCAGTGGTGTTAATCGTATTTCTTTGGGAGTTCAAAGTTTTAATGACGAGAAGTTGAAGGCACTGGGTCGCATCCACGACTCTGCTCAAGCTAAAGTAGCCATTACCGCTGCAATGAGCTTATTCAATCAAGTCAATATTGATTTGATGTATGCGTTACCAAACCAAACGGTATCAGAGGCTATCGCAGATCTTGATATGGCGCTGTCATTCAATACTACTCATCTCTCGCTTTACCATCTAACACTCGAACCCAATACATTATTTGCCAAGTACCCACCCACACTACCTGATGACGATAGTGCTTTTGAAATGTTAGACGTCTTAATGGACAAGTTAAAAGCACTATCGGAAACTGGTATCGTGACTGGGAAACGCTGCCAACAGATCGGAAGAGCACACGTCTGAACTCCAGTCACTAATGCGCATCTCGTATGCCGTCTTCTGCTTGAAAAAAAAAA
>OGVN01000031.1_pt1 | contig 16341 bp, 34 predicted proteins | sample 1575751 | NCBI WGS metagenome assembly OGVN01 (sample SAMN07581530, study PRJEB24739) | freshwater metagenome | place: Singapore | collected 2015-01 | reverse complement strand
ATACATACATACATACGTAGATACACGCATACAAACATACATACATACATACATACATTTATACATACATACATACATACATACATATCGCAAGTTTCAGTTTCTCGATTTTTTGATCTTCTGGCAATGATTGGTTTCTCAGAATTGCTCGGAGATCAGTTTCTGTATTTGAGAATAAACATGAACGCAGTTGTCCATCCGATGTCAGGCGCAAACGATCGCACGATGCACAAAATGGTCTCGTTACACTTCCAATGATTCCAACAGTCTGTGGCCCGCCATTGATATAAAACTGCTCTGCAGGCGAAGAACCGCGCCCGGTGACAGGTGTTAATTCGTATTCTTGATTGATATCTCTAAATATTTCTTCGGCGGTGATGAGGTTCTCTCGAGTCCACTGGTCGCCGGCATCAAGTGGCATCTGTTCGATAAATCGAAGCTCTACATCTTCTGAGAGAGCCCAATCAAGAAGTGGCAGCGCCTCATCATCATTGATTCCTCTTATTAAGACTGTATTGATCTTTATAGGTGTGAGTCCGGCTGCCTTTGCTGCCTGAATTCCTTCGATCACATCTTCGTATCTATCTCTAAAGGTCAGTCTCTTAAATCGCTCCCAATCCAGCGTATCTAAACTTACATTGATTCTCTTTAAGCCGGCATCGGCTAATTGCTGAGCGACCTTGGAGAGTGCCACACCGTTGGTGGTCATAGACAACTCAGGCGCATTCTCGAGAGCGCTAATTCTCTGGACTATCTCGACGATATCTGGGCGCAGAAGTGGTTCACCTCCAGTGAGCCGAACTTCAGTCACACCTTGAGAGACGGCTACTTCGACAATCTTTATCAATTCATCGGTTTTCAGTAATTCATGTGATGGAAGCCATTTGTTAAAGTCAAAAGGCATGCAATAGGTGCACCGTAGAGAACATCTATCGGTTAAGGAGACTCGTAAATCTCGGTGTACTCTGCCGAAGGTATCAACGAGAGCAGAATTGTTTATCAAGCGCTATTCACCCACTCTGAAGTGCCATCTTCGAACTCTTGGAACTTCCAAATAGGGAGCTCTGACTTGACTCTCTCCACTAATTCTCGGCAACAGTCAAAAGCTGCACCGCGGTGGGCAGCAGATACAGCAACTGCAAATGCCGTCTGGCCAATAGGAATTTCACCGTATCGATGTGCAACGGCAACGTTGGTCACATCAAAACGCGTGGTTACTTCGGTCGCGATCTCAAGTAAAACTTTCTCTGCAGAGGGAGAGGTAGTACTCAACAAAGCATTCCCGCTTGTGCGGGAGTTGGTTCACAAGTATGGACTGAAGGTGCTAGGCATTAAACGTATTGATGGTTATCCCGATGCGTCACGGCTGTTTCTTGCACGCGATGACGGCATCCTGTTGTGTAAGGTTTTCTTCTATAAAGAAAAAGAGGCTTACGCTATCCGTAACATGGTGGCATACAAGGATCGCGGGAGGACTTCTGATGACAAGCTCACATTCTTTGGGAAGAAAGTTTCTTTCGTAATGAAGGCTGTTGATAGTATGGGGATGATTCCTGACACGATAGCGGTCTTTGGCAAGATTCACTCTCGCAATATCAACACAGCCGTTCAGCGGCTCACTGAGCAGTTCGGTGAGATGCGTAAAGCTAACATGGTAGACGGCGAGATAGTTCATAACTTGATCGAGATAGCTTTAGGCAATCAGCACCCATCTTCTCTATCAACAGAATCAATGGATAAAATTAAATCGGTAGTTGACAAATACCGGCGCATTGATAGCATGAGGATCGAGCGTCAGCGTGAAATCTGTGAGGTGTTCGAACGTCCGATGTGGGTAGTGTACCGCGACGACACTGGATCGTTCGGCGTTGGCAAGATGAATATCAAACCGAAGTGGGCTGGCAAGTATTCAGAAGCACTCGAAGGTTCGGAGTTGCAGATCGTTGAAGACTTCAAACGACTGCGCGACCCAACAGAGGAAAGTGAATTGATTCCTGCATTAGCAATGCTGAAGAATCATTTAGAGCAGAAGTATCCCAGCATGGAGTTTATGGGTGATAGTAAATTTTTTCCCGCAGACTTTGAGGGTGTAGTACCTGAACTGCGCACGATGGCTTTCGTATCGGGCGATAGATGGAATAAAGTAGTTCTCGGACAACCGAAGTTTTTGATAATGCCGACATGAACGTAGACACAACACATACACCAATTGATGCATACATATACGTCGCGTCGCTTAGAAATCTATCGCCTCTTTCTTATGAGATACCTGAGCCTGTGAAGTTCTACCGTGTGCCAGTCAAGATAGAAAACGGGCTGCACACGGTATATGTAGGTGACGACCATGTACGTATGTTTGATGCGGATACGCTGCCAGACTTTATTAAACATAGGCTGGCGATGATTGCTGTGAAGGATTGGGGGAATCTACCTGATGACAACATTCTATCTACGCTAGACCTATTTGCTGCAAGGGATGGCGACATGCACACGATTGGCTGGAAAGCATCTGATAGTTATTACATAGTAGTAATGACGACTAGTGAACTCATGTCTTTGCGGGGTGGTCGGTGACTCCCGAAGGCAAGGTAAAGAAGGTCGGGCGCGCCATAATGACCAAGATGGGGATGTACCACTTTCCTGCGTTCTCTGGTGGTTACGGGCGTTCGGGTATCCCTGATGATATAGGCTGCTATCAGGGAGTTTTTGTTGCGGTGGAGTACAAGGCGAAGGGCGGTAGACCTACTGCCCTTCAATTAAAAAACATGGATGACATTCGTAAGTGCGGCGGCATTGCGCTGCTAATCGATGAGAGTAACGTCCATCAGCTAGAGGAGTTAATAAACCATGAAATTCAAAGTCGTGGGGGAAGAATTCTTAGTTGTACCTGATGTAAACAAAGGCGTATTCGAGTATGAGGTCAGGCATGGCCGTCTGCTAGATGACTTTAAATGGAAGCCGGGGGCAAACGTTCAGGCGATTTGGCGTAAGCATGGCTGGCAACCGCCGTCTGAATACCGCAACGACTATCTTTTTAAACACAACAGAGAGGTGATCTAAATGAAAAACGGAATGAGCGTTCGTAAGTTTCTTACACAGAATCCTAATGCTACGACTAGGGCGGTAGTTAACGCCACTGGCGCGATGCCTAAGAGTGTAAACACTATGCGCAGCATCCTGCGTAAAGAAGGTATTGACTGTACGCCGCCCACAGGCGGTCGTGGACGTAAGAAAAGCGTTATTGACCTGACGATTGCAGGTTCCCCGCTGCGTCCGAAACTTCCAATCAAAGATGAGTTGAGTTTCATCAAGTCAGACCCAGTCAATAATCCGGCGCACTACACCACAGGTGGTATCGAGACCATCGACTTCATCGAAGCAAAACAGCTCAACTATAACTTGGGCAACGTGGTGAAGTACATTACACGAGCTGACCACAAGGGCAACCGATTGCAAGATTTGCAGAAGGCTAAGTGGTATTTGGAGCGTGAGATTCTCTCTCAACACATCTAATCTGTTTAGCGTCCTAGCCTCATTAGGACGCTATTTTTTTCACTAGTAGAGGCACTTAATCATGTTCTGCGATTGCGGTAACAAGCGTTCGTACGTCATTAATACAATCAAAGTAGATGCAGGTATTCGTAGGCAGCGTAGGTGTACTGGCTGCAATAAAAGTTTCTACACCATAGAGACACTATTTACGAAACCAGTTATCGAAAAGAAGGAAGTTTTACCTGACGCAAGAGGGCTTTACACGAAAGAAGACGTGCGCGAAATCAAACGCAAAGAGGTTGAGACGCGAAGAGCAAACGCAGACAGAGCGCCGAGTTACTTCATTGAGGATGACTATGATTAAGTTGATTTTATTTTTCTATGCAGTCGTGGGATTGATAGCTTTTTTCTTCTTGATTGAATCGTGGGTTGAGAAGTCTAATGTCAACTTACCGTACCGCGAACCAATACATAGGAGATGGTAGTGATCATTGAAGTTGTTAATTTTAAACGTGTCGTAGACATCATTCAGGCATGGTGGGCACGATCAATGGTGGCTGTGCTGTTATTAATTTTAGGGCTGTGGATAGGAACAATAAACGCTGAGTATCGCATCGCGTCCGACTGCAAGTTCGCCGGAGCGTTCAGGGTTGACATACAGGCGTTCGCTTGTCAGAGGAAGTTATAGATGAAACCAACACAAGAGCAAGTCATCGCATGGGCGCGGGAAGCGGGGTTTATTACATTAGGTTCATCGTACAAAATGGTTGAAGCTGCTTTCACCCTCGCCTATGAAGCAGGTCGCAAGGATGAGAATGAGGCGTGTGCGAAGGTATGTGACTCGCTTAACGAAGATTGGAATCATCTTTACGTCGAATCATGTGCTGAAGAAATCCGCGCAAGGAGAGAGCAATGACTGACCGAGAACTATTGGAACTAGCTGCAAAGGCGGCTGGAATCACAATTATCGAATGGTATGGCGACGAATCGGAAATCTATTGGGCAGATCATGAACCGCGTCAGCACGAAGCTGTTGGATGGAACCCACTAATTGATGACGGCGACGCGCTACGGCTGCTAGTAAAACTCAGAATGGGCGTGAGTGTATTTAGTTCGTTTGTCAGTGTTGGCGACGATTTTGGAAGCGAGACTCATCAAGAAATAGGTGATGACCCCTACGCCGCCACACGCCGAGCCATCGTCAGGGCTGCTGCTGAGATAGGAAGGAGAGAACAATGACTGACAACACAAACGTAGCGAAAATAAAAATATACAAATCGCCATTCATAAACTGGTACTTGCGAAAGATGCTGGCACTTTACAGATGGGTGAACAAACATGACTGACAAACAACCAGAAGCATTGAGCATAGCCAAGCGATTGAAGAACCAGCAGCAACCACTGTCGCTTGCATTGCGTGAGAAAGCCGCAGCAGAACTACGCCGACTGCATGAAGTGAATGCGGAATTGGTGGAGGCGTTGAAGTTTTTGCTTATGGACACTGAACACAAAGACCATGATTGTGGTGACGAGAAATGGTGTCCGGTGTTACAAGCCAAAGCAGCACTTGCCAAAGCAACCGGAGAGAACAATGATTAGATTGTTTATCGCGTGTGCTTTTTTATTGGTTGGTTGTGATGGAGGAGCAATCGATAAGACTGGCTATCACACAGCAAAAGAAGATTGGCAGACTGCTCCGTTGCTTTACACCTGTACAACAGCGCAAATGGATAAAGTGCATAAGGAAACTTTATGGTGCAGTCAAAACACAAGCTATTTAAGTTCATATTGCTACGGTTCTTCGTTCATTCGCAATTGCACAAAGCGTCAAGGAGAGAACAATGACTAACAAACAACCAGAAGCATTGAGGCTGGCTGACCAGCTTGAGCGAATGAGTTTGTCCACACCGTGGGATAAGAAGGCCGCAGCAGAGCTACGCCGACTGCATGAAGTGAATGCGGAGTTGGTGGAGGCGTTGAGTGTGGTTATCCGTGGGGTTCCTGATACTTGGGAAGGCGTACAAAAAGCGAAAGTAGTTATTGATAAATCGAAGGAGAAGAACAATGGCTAAGTTACCGTACACAATCACCATATGCCCTGATGAACCGAACCCTAAACAGTTCACCGCGATGACACCAGCATTGGTTAATGCGATGCGGTTTGCTGATGACCTGACCATCAATCAAAATCAATTTATCTGGCCTGCATCAAAGGCCGGAGCGACGGAGATAAACAGCCATAAGAACAAAGCAACCGGAGAGAACAATGAAATTTCGTAAAAAGCCTGTAGTGATTGAAGCGACGCAGTGGTTCAAGATGGGCGACCATCCTATGGTTACGGCGTTTGAAAACGAGAAGGGCTGGGTTGATACGCTTGAAGGCGGGCATGTAGTCACGCCCGGCGATTGGATTATCACAGGCATAAAAGGCGAACATTATCCCTGTAAACCTGACATTTTCGAAGCCACTTACGAACCAGCCGGAGAGAACAATGACAACACTTAAAGAAACCGCGCAGATGGCGCTAGATTATTTGGAAAGCGAAGTTCCTTTTTACGAATGCGAAGGAAATGAGCCGCCAGCCGGAATAACAGAAGCTATTGAAACACTCCGCGCAGCACTAGAACAGCAAAAGCCGGAGCCGGTGGTATGGATTGATAACAAGCAGACGGGAAACTTTTTGAATGTCGCCCCACCGCAGCGCGAATGGCAAACCCTGACAGAGAATGAAATCAAACATCTTTGGTACGAAGCGTGTCAGACAAATCTTGAACTAACTTCACAACTTATTGTGCATTTGGCTAGAAACGTCGAAGCCAAGCTGAAGGAGAAGAACAATGCGCTATGAAGTCTACGACGAGGAAGGCAAGCTGTTCCGCAAGTTCTGGGATCGCCATTCAGCAGAAAAGTTTTTACAGCCCAGATGGAAGTTAGTAACGAAAGCTAAAGAGAAAAAATCTTATCCGACACCGGAAACACATGGGGAGGCAAGATGGTAAAAGCATTTCCTAATAATCAATTAAACGGCGGCAAAGATGGTATGGACTTGCGAGATTACTTTGCAGCGGCAGCGTTGCAGGGACTATTGGCTAAGACTGGTCATGCCTACGCAGACCAGATGGTGTACGAGGCATATCGTGTAGCTGAATTCATGATGAAAGTAAGAAATGAAACACGCGAACAAACTAGCTGATTATCTTGATGACAATGCACGGACGCCAGAGGACAACGAAGCAGCGAAGATACTTAGGCAGTTAGGTAGGGTGTACGAGGTCGCGTATGAAATTGTTTGGGCAAAAAACCGTGACCATCAAAACGCAGCATACGCAGAGTTGGTTGACTTGATAAAGGGGAAACAGAATGGCGATTGATCCAAACATGTACCAGAATGTGTACACAACGTCAACTACAGGAGTTGGGCAAGCGATAGGCGGCTCACCCTACTACAACATCAACATAGACACGACTTTCTCAGGGCCATCATCAAGACTATTCGCTAACAACAGTTCAGTAAGCAACCCGTACTACCCTGAAGATGTCACTGATGAATTTCTTCGTAAACTTCATGTATATACAGATGCCATGCTGATTGGTGACATCAAAACCGTCACTACTGAGTATCTCTGGGCAGTCAATATGGCGTTAAAAGTTTTGCGGCAAGCAAAGCACCCACTGAGTTCTGCTCGAATCGAGCGTTATTGGAAAGAAGCGACAGAAATGAAAGGTAGTCTGCCAGAAGACTTCGCTAGACTGATTCAAGACTCACTAACCAAATGAAGCAGCGTAAAGTAAATCAGGAGATGTACGCACAGATCTTCAGCCTGATGGTGAAGCGTCCGGTGTCGGCTCACGATATATCTGAGCAGATCGGTATGCACATTGTCAATGCACAGGGTCTGATGCGTATGTTTAAGAAGTATGGTCTGATCCATATCTATAGCTGGCGGCAGGATGCGCGGGGTAGAGACGCAACACCTGTGTATGTCTTTGGCGAAGGAATAGACAAGCCACGGCGGAAGAAGTCAGCTAATCAACGAGCGAGAGAATACAGAGAAAAACTTATGGGTGACAAACGATTCTGTACAGGATGTCAGGTAGACCGTCCGAAAGAAGGCGGCGTGATGGCACAGTGCGGCAAGGTACGCCGGTGGAAGTGTCAGATGTGTATCGAGAAGAAAGCTGTTAGTCCGTATACAAACCAGAATAAAAAACCGGAAAGCCGTGTATGAGTTTAGTAACAGTAGATTTTGAAACGTACTACGCGCCGGGGTTTGGGTTCAAGAACCTGACCACGGAGGAGTACATCCGCGACAAACAGTTTGAGGAAATCGGTGTCGGCATCAAGATCGATGACGCCCCTGCATATTGGTTTAGCGGAAGCAAAGAAGAACTGCAAGCTCACCTAGCTCATCTAACTGACTGGTCGGATGCTGCTCTTCTATGCCACAACACTCTTTTCGACGGGGCGATACTTGCTTGGAGGTTTGGTATTCGTCCCGCTTTTTATTTAGACACATTGTGCATGGCTCGTGCGCTGCATGGCGTGGATGCTGGCGGCAGTCTCGGCGCGTTGGCTGAACGCTATCAGATTGGTGAGAAAGGTGATGAGGTAAATAAAGCCCTAGGCAAGCGTAGGGCAGACTTTAGCCCCGCAGAGTTAGCCAGCTATGGCGAGTACTGCAAGAACGACGTTGACCTGACGTACAAGCTGTTTCACCTGATGGCCCCGAACTTCCCCGGCGATGAGATAAAACTCATTGATATGACGCTGCGGATGTTCATTGACCCAGTATTTCAGGTGGACGATGCGTTGCTGGTACAACGGCTAGAAGATCTGAAGAAAGAGAAGAACGATCTGCTGGCTACTTTAATGAAGGATCTAAAGTGTGATGATGAAGAATCTGTTCGCAAGAAGCTGGCAAGTAATAAGCAGTTTGCTGCCATCCTTCAATCTCTTGAGCCTCCAATCGATCCTCCACGAAAGATCAGTCCGGTCACAGGAAAAGAAACATTTGCTCTGGCGAAGAACGACGAGGGCTTTATTGCACTGTCGGAACATGAAGATCCACTCGTCCAGCAGCTGTGCGCCGTCAGACTTGGAACTAAATCAACTCTGGAAGAGTCTCGGATCATACGTTTCATTGACACAGGAAAGCGAAATAGAGGACTACTCCCCATCCCCCTTAAATATTACGGCGCACATACTGGGCGATGGAGTGGTTCAGACAAGGTTAATTTCCAGAACCTTCCTAGCCGAGATAAGAAAAAGAAGACGCTCAAAAACGCAGTCCTCCCACCTGACGGATGGGTGGTCATTAACTGTGATTCCTCACAGATCGAGGCACGAGTGTTGGCATGGTTGGCGGGACAAGACGATGTGGTTAAGCAATTCGCAAGTGGTGAAGATGTCTATTCTATCTTTGCTTCCAAAGTCTACAACCGCACCATAACGAAAGCTGACCCGATTGAGCGGTTCGTGGGTAAGACCTGCGTGTTGGGGCTTGGCTATGGCACTGGCTGGAAGAAGTTACAGCACACATTAAAGACTCAGCCGCCGGGCGCGATCATCGACGATGAGGAATGTCAGTCCATAGTTAATCTTTATCGAGAAGTCAACAACGATATCATTTTGCTATGGAAGGATAGTGACAAGGCTTTGGAAGAGATATGTAATTGGGACACGAAGTCGAAGCCGTTCTATCTGGGGCAGCACGAAGCGTTGCGCGTTACCGGGGAGGGTATTGAGTTGCCCAACGGTCTGATGATCCGTTACCCGAATCTGCGGTTCGACACCGAAGGCGAGAAATCTCAGTACAAGTACAAGTCTAGGAAGGGCGAGATTAGTATCTGGGGCGGGGCGGTAGTCGAGAACGTGGTTCAGGCGTTGGCTAGGATTGTCGTAGGTGAGCAGATGCTGGCGATCAATGAGCGGTATCGGGTCGCCCTGACTGTCCATGACGCGGCGGTGATCGTAGTTCCAGAGGCGGAGCGCGAAGAGGCTATGGCTTTTATCACTGAGAAGATGTCCATCGCACCGGCTTGGGCGACCGGACTGCCGGTTGCGTGTGAGGCTAAATGGGGGCATAGTTATGGCGAGTGTTAACAAATAAAGGTCTCCCCATGCAGCCAATCAAATGGTCGTTCTCTAGTCTCAAACAGTACATCAATTGTCCAAAGCAGTATCACGAAGTAAAGGTGCTAAAAAACTATGAGGTCAAACCTACGCAACAGATGCTCTACGGTACGGACGTACATGCCGCGTTGGAGAACTACGCCAAAGATGGTACAGCTTTACCCCACAACTACAAGCGGTTTGCTGCCTTGGTTGACCCGTTGCTGGAGATCGATGGGACGCGCTATCCTGAATATCGAATGGCGTTAGATGAGAACAAGCAGCCGTGTAAGTGGGGCGGTAATTATTGGGTACGCGGCATCGTCGATCTGATGATTATCTCGGGCGACACGGCATTCATCGTTGACTACAAAACGGGAAGTGATAAGTACCCAGATTTGAAGCAGCTACGGCTCATGGCATTGATGACATTCGCACACTTCCCCGAAGTCAATCATGTGAAGGCTGGTTTGCTGTTCGTGCTGCATAACAACTTTATCCCAGAGGAATATCACAGGGATAACATGGAAACGTTGTGGACGAACTTCACGCCCGACTTGGAACGTATGAAGGTGTCGTATGAGAACGATATGTGGCAGATGAATCCTACGCCACTGTGCGGCTGGTGTCCGGTGACAACGTGTGAACATCACAGGAGTCGGTAATGAAAAAACCAAGAGTCACCAGACGGTTTGATACCGGATGGATGCCTGTTCAAGGACAGGGAGAGCCTATATCGTATGACATGAAGTTTTATCGCACCGATACGCAAACAGGAAAAGATATATCTAACGACGAAATACACGGAGTACAAGATGAGCGCGCACAGAATGGAGAGGTATGCCTTCGGGTGGGTTGATCCGAGAGGTATTTTCACTCGTGAGGAAGAGCCGCCAACACATAAGCGGTGGGTGACGAACGAAGACGGCGCGAAGGCTATCTTTGAAAACGACTATGTGCATGGGATAGAAAATGATAAGCAGAAAAGAATTACTGAAGGAACTCCTGCCGGGGCTAACTGAACTGTTTGGGGTAGAGTATGCAAAATACGATAGAAAGCTGCACGGAGGAAACGACGCAGTCCACGGCCTCGCTCCCGACTTTACAGGAGTTCCGGAAGAGCTTCGAGAAAATCTACAGAAGGGTGGTATTCAGCAATGAACTCATACACGGAAGCACTAGCGCAGTCGATGCAGCGAGGAAGCGAATTAATGGAGAACGCCTTACGCAAGGTTCTCTTCAACGAGAGACCAAAGGGCGTTAACGAATACATTCATGGAGCAGAAGATGGCATACGTAAACAAACCGAGACCGTACAAGAAAGAGTACCAACAGGAACTCGCTAGGGGTGAGCATGATGACCGCATGGAGCGGCAACGTGCGCGGCGCAAGCTGGACAAGGAAGGCGTGAACCGCAAAGGCAAGGATGTTGCGCATGTCAAAGCGCTGTCCAAAGGCGGTAGCAATGCTGACGGTGTACGACTAGAATCTCCCGCCAAGAATCGATCTTTCAAGCGTAACTCCGCTGGCGCACTAGTGTCTGAGACCAGCAAGCGGGAACGTAAGAAGTAAAGTTTTACTTGACTTTGTTCTATCCGCGCCGTAAGGTGTGAGTGGGCGGGGGTTTTCCGCATAGGGTTTGTCCCCCATAAACCACATCAGTCACTTAGTGTTAACCCTTTCTAGCTGTACTCCCGACACGGATGTGACCGACTAGCCCCCGCAAGGGGCCTCGTTGAATTTATAGTGAGATTAAATTGAGTGATATTAAGTTCACAGTCGTGGGCGACGCTGCCCTACAGTACACAGTGCCAAACAGACTGGCAGACATACTGCTAGAGTACATAGAGAAGTGCGAGATTCTCGACAGGGACGACGACAACACTACCCTGCTTACCTACTGGGGTCTCAAAGAGACCACCTTCCTCACGCAGACGATGGGCATACAAAACGTGCCGTCACCTATGCTGCGCGACTACAACTACCCCGGCCTGTATAAACCGTTCGACCACCAACGCATCACGGCTGAGTTTCTCTCCACACGGCAGCGCGCGTTCTGTTTTAACGAAGCGGGCACAGGCAAGACATCCTCAGTTATCTGGGCGGCTGACTACCTGATGAATCAGGGCGTGGTTAAACGTGCGCTGGTGATTTGCCCGATTACGATCATGTATTCCGCGTGGCAAGCCGACGTATTCAAAACAGCTATGCACCGAAGCGTGGGCGTGGCCTATGGCCCTGCGGCTAAGCGTAAGAAAATACTTAACGGAGAGTACGACTTCATAGTCACAAACTATGACGGGGTCGGGATTTTGCGCGATGAGATCAAGGACGGTAACTTCGACCTGATTATTGTGGACGAGGCAAACGCCTACAAGTCAACAAGTACCGTGCGTTGGAAGACGTTGGCTAAGCTAGTTCAGCCCCACACCCGACTCTGGATGCTGACTGGCACACCGGCTTCGCAGTCTCCGCTCGATGCGTTTGGCTTAGCGCGTTTGGTCTCGCCAGACAATGTCCCCAAGTATGCTACAGCGTGGCGGGATAAAGTCATGACTCAGCTTACACGATTTAAATGGGTACCCAAGCCCACATCTAGGCAGACCGTGTTCGAGGCATTGCAGCCAGCCATTAGGTTTTCTAAAGATGAGTGCCTCGACCTACCAGAAGTGTTGTACCAGACCCGCGAGGTTCCACTAACTCCGCAAGCTGCCAAGTATTACAGGGTGCTGAAGGATGAGATGCTGGTCAATGCAGCAGGGGAACAGATAACGGCAGTCAATGCAGCGGCAAGCCTGAGTAAGTTGCTTCAGGTATCAGGTGGCGCTGTGTACTCAGATACACGTGAGGTAGTAGAGTTTGACATCAGCCCAAGACTTAAGGCCCTCGATGAAGTACTGGACGAGACGCAGAACAAGGTGCTGGTGTTCGTGCCGTTCACTCACACCATTGAGTTAGTCGCCCGTCATTTAACTGACAGTGGTGTCACCAACGAAATCATTAACGGAGCCGTATCTGCTGGCGAGCGCCAGCGCATCGTCAATAGATTCCAGACAGCAACAGATCCGCGAGTACTAGTCATCCAACCACAAGCGGCATCGCACGGCGTCACGCTAACTGCTGCTGACACTATCGTCTTCTGGTCTCCGGTTATGAGTGTAGAAACATATCTACAGTGCATCGCGCGTATTGATCGCGTGGGACAGAAGAATCGTATGACAGTGGTTCACTTGCAAGGTTCGGAAGTTGAAAAGCGTATGTACCGCATGTTGCAAGGAAAGGTTGATTCACACGAGAAACTTGTGGATCTTTATAAATCAGAGATGGAGGAAAGCTATGAATGACATGGAGGAATTAGTTAAAACCTACTTGACTATCCGAAATGAGCGTGACAGGATTGAAGCGGAGTACAAAGACCGTGACGCTGCACTGAGATCAGAGATGGCTACGCTAGAGCAGGCGATGCTATCAGGCTGCAATGAGATCAAAGCAGACAGTATCAAGACACCGCACGGCACGATTATTAAATCACTGAAAGAAAGGTACACCTGTTCAGACCGCGATAACTTCAACAAGTTCGTATTAGAGACGGGCGCTGTTGAATTGTTTGAAGCGCGTCTCCATCAAGGTAACTTTAAAGAATTCATGTCCGAGCGGCATGGCGATGGTTTGCCTCCCGGCGTGAACGTGATGCGTGAATTTACCATCACAGTACGTAAGCCCACAGTTAAATAAAGTGAAGGAAAAATTATGAGCAACGAACTCGCAACAATTCTCGCAAACAACCCCCTGATGATCCAGTCGGGCGTCGATGAAGATACCGCAGCGGTAGCTGGCGGCGGTTCTAACCAGACCAAGCGTCTGTCGATCAAAGGCGGCGTGTTCCGCAAGATGGTCGGCGGTAAAGAGGTCGGTGCTATCGAAGACCGTCACATGAACATCATCTTCGTGAAGATGGCACACAGCGCGTCGCGTCAATGCTACGAGGGTACGTATGAAGAAGGAAAGGCAGTCTCTCCCATTTGCTGGTCTAACGACTCCGTTAAGCCAGATGATGATGTTGAACAACCGTGCGCTCCGACGTGCGATGTATGTCCGAACTCCGCTAAAGGATCGAATGATAGTGGTGTCGGCGCGAAATGCAAGCTGTCATGGCGAACCGCTGTCGTCCTCCCACAAGACCCTGCTGGTGACGTTCTGGAATTCGTTATCCCCGCAGCATCGACTTTTGGAAAAGAAGAGAACGGACGGTGGCCTTTCAAGTCCTACATAGGGATGCTGGCAAGTAACAACGTGTCGAAAGGCCGTGTGATTACTAAGGTTCAGTTCGACACCAAAGTGCAATACCCGAAGGTGCTGTTCTCTCCGGCTGGTGCAGTTGACCAGAAAGACTACGACATTATCGCCGCACAAGGTAAGTCCGCTGCCGCTGAAGCCGCTATCAAGCTGACCGTCTACAAGAAGAAAGACGCTGGCGAAGAAGTGGAAGTAGCAGTAGCAGAGCCGGTAGTCCGTGAGTCAGTCAAGCGTACTACAGCTACCGCAACTGATGCATCGGATGTTATCAAGAAGTGGACTAAGAAATAAGGAGCATTATGTCGCGACCATACAGTACGAAGTTTCTTAGTGAACTAGACAGCGCAGATGATACCTATCGCATCGGATACAGAATAGCAAAGGTTTGTGTCACAGCAAATTTACCCGCTAAGTATGTAGCCGCTGCGCTAGACGTATCACGAGCTACGGTTCACAATTGGTTTCGCGGCGCAGTGCTTCGCGGTAAAAATCAGGACTTGGCTTTAGCTTTCATCAGGCTAGTAGAGAAAGACTTAGAAGCAGGAGTACTGCCTGCTAAGTCTGTGAAGAAAGCTAAAGCTTACATTGAAGACATGATTGGGAGATCGATATGAAATACCTTATCGCAGTATGGGCAATCGCTTCGGCAGGAATGGCTTACGCTGGCTGCACTACTCAAACCTACTTTGTTAACGGAAAAACGGTGATATGTACCGTATGCTGTGACGGGTACGGCAACTGCAATACTTTTTGCAATTAAGTAGTAAGCACTTTTTATCAACTAGGCAGGGCATTGCGCCCTGCCTTTCTTGTCTCTGCGGATATGATAAAACAATTTTATGAGAAAGCATTGCCTTCGCAGGGCGTCTACTGTGTAGCTAAGATAGAAGGTAAACGCACTACACAGAGATTTGCGGAGTCACTAGATGATGTTGAAAGTCTTGCAAGACAGTTTGCTTTGGAAAACGCAAATGTCTACGTGGCCTTGGCTTCCTTCGACGGTTATAGCCGCAAGGCAGACGATGCGCAATTCCTACGTTCATTCTTCATCGACCTCGATGTGGGGGCAGAAAAAGCAGATGTCGGAAGAGGATATGCTAGTAAGGGAGATGCTCAAGTTTCATTACAGTCTTTCATCGAAAGAGTTGAGTTACCTCCACCCGTTATCGTCGACTCTGGTACAGGCATACACGCCTACTGGTTTTTTGATAGAGACGTGGCAGCATCAGAGTGGAAGCCCTACGCTGAAAAGTTCAAAGCGCTATGCCTTGAGAATGATCTACACATTGACCCGGTGGTTACGGCGGATCTGGCGCGCATCCTGCGATGCCCTGAGACGTTTAACTATAAGACCACGCCGCCCAGTAAGTGCGAAGTAATCAGCGACGAACTGCCGGTTTACTCATTCGATGAGTTCAAAGAGTTCCTAGGCATAATTGAAGCGTCGCCGTCTGAAATCCTCAAAGCGTTGCCAAAAGGTCTGGACGAGGATACGAAGGCGTTGATGAAGCTGGACAATCAGGAGACATACTTTGACAAAATCGCTATCAGGAGTCTTGAGGGAGATGGATGTGCACAGATTAAATGGGCAATCGAAAACTCAGCAACACTCCCCGAACCCATCTGGACAGCAACCCTATCCATTGCACAACATTGTGTTGACCGCAATGAAGCTATCCATAGACTATCAGAAGATTATCCCGGCTACGATCCGGCAGACACGGAACGAAAAGCAACACTTCGTCAAGGAAAACCTTATTCCTGCACAGCCTTCGAGAACGAGAACCCCGGACTGTGCGACGGGTGTAAGCACCGTGGAAAGATCACCAACCCACTCGCCCTCGGACGAGTCATCAAAATCGCACAAGCCTCTGAAGAGAACACAGTTCGGGAGCACCAGAATCCCGAAGATCTTCCAGCAAACGTAATCCCTGACCATCCACAGGCACTCTTCCCTTATTTCCGTGGGCAGCACGGCGGCATCTATTATCAGCCACCGCCAAAAATAGATAAAAAAGGCAACAAGGAACACCAAGACCCGGTACTTATCTTCCCGCATGAGTTGTTCCCGATACGCCGTATGTTCAGCAAGATGGACGGCGAGATTCTGATGATGCGTCTGCTACTGCCTAAAGATGCGCCGCGTGATTTCATGGTGACTTCTCGCAGCCTGAACACGCCTGATGAGTTTAAGAAGGCGGTAGGCTTCATGGGCGTTATGGAAAGCACCGAAAAACTGACACACTTGATGGGATACATAATGAAGTGGGGCCACTATCTACAGACACAGTCTGAAGCAGAACTTATGCAGATGCAGATGGGCTGGACTGAACCAGTGAACGATGAACGTCTGGGCCGTCAGTACGTTATCGGTAATAGTCTTATTAAATCAGCCATACAAGACCGTACCGCAAACAGACAACTATCGTGACTGGGAAAC
>OGVN01000030.1_pt1 | contig 16454 bp, 26 predicted proteins | sample 1575751 | NCBI WGS metagenome assembly OGVN01 (sample SAMN07581530, study PRJEB24739) | freshwater metagenome | place: Singapore | collected 2015-01 | reverse complement strand
ATTAAAAAAAAGTATAGTAGATGAAATGAAGAACCGTAACACAAACAAGCACAGCAAGATTATGACGATGCATTCTTGCGGATGGCGTGCTATTATGATGAGATACGGTAGTAGGGTGAAGATGAATCCAAACAAATGTATAACAAAGACAGAATTGGCAATGAAGAAATTGAACATTGCCAAAGAAAAGCGTGGATATATGTTCTATACTGTACCGAAGATGTTAGACCTTATGCGTTGCAATTTGTGTGGCGACACCAACGATGAAATTGACAAGTTGGCTATGAACTACGCAATAGACGTTGACGAAGAATGTATTAAGGTAATACGTCAGTCTTGGAAGTTGCTTGTAAGCGATAGAAGTCAGTTTGATTTTACCGACATGATTTACGTTCCAGCAACAGACCATTCTGTTCGCTTGGTTAAATACGATTACGTGTTTTGCGATGAAAGTCAGGATTTCTCATTAGTACAGCACGAATTCATAAAGAAGTGCATCGCTCGTCATGGTAGGTTGATTACGGTCGGCGACCCTCGACAAGCAATATACGGATTCGCTGGAGCCGATGCAAATAGTTACAGTAAATTGTCAAGCGTGAACGGTTCTTCGGTTCGTATGCCTCTTTCGGTTTGCTATCGTTGCGACAAGAACATTGTGAATGAAGCAAAGAAAATAGTTAGTGAGATAGAACCCTATGATGATGCGGCAAATGGTGTTGTGCGTGACGGTAGTCTGTTGGAATTACGACACGGTGATTGGATACTTTGCCGGAATGTCAGACCTTTGGTTGCGGCATACGTTTGGTTGGTACGCAACAAGATTAAATGCAAGATAAAGGGAAAGGAGATAGGTGAGGGTCTAATTGCATTGATTGACAAGGTTGGCGGAACCACGTTGGCAGATTTGGAGCGTGGTCTACGTGAAGAGCGACAGTCAATATACGACCGTCTTTTGGCACGTGGTGTGAAGAAACCTACGTATCACCCGAAGATGGAACTGATTGAAGAACGGCAAGACATATTACGTTTCTTGATTGACGAGGTCAGTAGTGTACGTGAATTGCGTGATATGATTGGTTCTATATTTGATGACGACTGCGACGGGATACTACTTTCAACCATACACAAGGCAAAGGGATTGGAGAACGATAGGGTGTTCTTCATCATACCAGAACTTATTCCATCAAAGTATGCCGTGATGGATTGGCAGTTGGAACAAGAACAGAATTTGAAATATGTGGCGATAACAAGAGCACGACACGAATTAATTTATGTGAACGGTAGTACATATATGAACGACCTGACAGCAAGGTTATTCTTACAGTAAACTTTTTTTAGATATGGAAGATTTTAGCAAGGAACAGCAAGATGAGTTGAACAAGAGTGTTCAAGATTTGTCGGATGAAGGGTTGTCAGCGTCCGACAAGGAAAGATTGCGTAAAATACGCTTGGAATTGGGTGTTGAACTTAGAAAAGAACAAGACATCGAAGAGTGTGAGCGTATAATGAACAACATATACGAAGTTGATTCAATGTTGAACAGTTAGGCAATACGCAAAGAAATGACAATAAAACGCAGTAATAAAAATCCGGAAACGCAATAAACGAAGTGTACAGAAAATGGACTTGAAAAACATACCGATTCCGCAAGATGTTGTTGATGAGAAGGAGTACAAAAAGATGCTCATTCTTCAGCGTCATCCGGCAATTCACAATACCATATATATAAGCAGTAACGGGGATGAGATAAACATTGCGATGCTACCACACCTTCTTGAGCGTAAAATCCAGAACCTTTCCAAGAAAGAGCAGGATGATGTACGTAATATGAAGCAGGAGTGGATGGCTGTCCGTGGTAGGATATCGGCTGCGAAAGCAAAGGCATACGGACGCAGTGGTAGGTTCGGCGGAAAGACACGAGACGAGATTGGTAAATACCAGATTTCACCGTTAGAGCAGGACATTATGACACTGCTTGGACGTATGTTCACGGTCGGCGAAGTGGTTAAGATATTACGTGAAGACAACGGTTTAGACGTTACGGATGACGACGTAAAGCGTGTATTGAGAGAACATATAGTTGACATAGAGAAGCAACGTGATGAATTTCGCAACAAGATTAGCGATGTTCGTTTGTACAATAAGCGTCCACGATTGGAAGAACTGTCGTGGATGTATAGCAAGATGAAGACACGGTATATTGCACTGAATAGCGTTGACGCTTACAATGCGATGCTACGAACGCTTGAGCAGATACGTAAGGAAGCAGAGGGAGACGTACTTACAATCAACGGTGTGTTGGACGTAAATGTTGAGATGACGGTGCAAAAGCACATACAAGAGGAAATCTACAAGACTGTAAACCTGAAAGAGATTATATTGAGCCGTGTTGCCAGCCGAATGAACTACGACGTACATAAACTTATTTCAGGACTGCACAACAGTTATTATGCGAAATTTGTACGTATAAGTGGAGAATATGAGGAAGGTGCTGAGATGAAATATCCATCTGCAACGGCATATGATTTCAATGAGATTGAGCGTAACGCTGAAGAAAGCGTGGTTGATATGACACCAGAGAAGTTGAAGGATGCCGAGACAACGAAGGCACATTCTATACGTGAACTGTTTTTACAAAAGATACGTAAGCAGGAGCGTGACATAGAGAACAAGACATTTATATCAAATTCAATTACCGATGCTGAGGTTGTTGAGCAAGAGGAGCAACCTATTAAGCGTGGACGTGGACGTTATCGTGATAAGAAGGTGTAAAAATTATTTCCTTTATTTACGAGTGTTACAGAACTTTTTTCAAAAATAATTAAAAAAAGTTGGCAAAAAATTTGGTGGATTGAAATTTTTGATGTAATTTTGTTTTCGTAAATGAAAACAAAACAGATTGTAAAATTTAATTGGTAAAAAGATGGAAACAAAAACAGCAAAACAAACAGTAATTGGAAATTCCTATTGGAATGGTGACGGTGCTTATCAAAAAGAGTACAACGAACTTTATGAGAAAATGGTTCCTGGGCAAGGTAGTTGTAACACGTTGAACGGTGAACTTATCCGTGCTGTGAGTCGTTTGTCGTACGAATATTTTAATAACGGTAACTGTAATGCCTGCGAGGCACACGAGGTTCAGAACGACGGTTACAAAGATGATGAAGAATGGGAAGAAACCGAATACGAATACAATGTTTCATCCTATTATGGTAAGTTCCTTCAAATAATAGAAGAAACAATAAAGACAGATGAGGTTGCTCGCCTTATTTCATTGGTTGAGGAAATAATAGAACGGTTCCAGGGAAGTATGTTCAGTGAAGAAAATAGTCTTGTTTACGACCGTTTGGTTGACGAGGTGGTTTACTACGTACTGACGAACGAAGACAAAGAGTTACCAAAAAAATATGTTGAAAAAAGATAATAGGAGGACAGTATTATGGCAAAGGTAGTTTATATAGCAAAAGAGCACAGAGAAAGAGTAAGTGTGTATGCTGGAACAGTAGAAACATTAGTGAGTCGTGCATTCGGTTACACGTTGGAATGTGGTAACAGTTGGAATCGTAAGATAAACCGTAACCCGAAGTCTGAAAAAGCACTTGTCTCGGCATTGAACAAGTCGGTTGATGAGACGCAAGGTGGTTGTTACAGTCGTGATTACTATTTTGCGACGACAAAGGATGAGGCCGTTTCTAACGGCTGGAACATTTATGAACACTAAATATGGAGGACAATATTATGGCATCAAACGAAGCAGTAGCAAATCACAATTTCAGTACCACGTTTTGGATGGATTTCAGTATCGCCGATAGATTTGGCGTAAAGGCAGTAAAAGACACGTATCATCGTGCCTTCAAGGCGTGGAAGCACGATTACCGTTATTTGACAGATTTGGTTATAGTGTTGAATCATAAGATATGGCAGCACTACGACGACGGCAAGGGGAATCAGGTTTTGGCAAAGTGTTACGATGAACTTTGGAAGAAGGCAGACGCTTATGCAGTGAAACATTTGAAGGATGAAGAGGCAAAATACTTCTTCGAAATGACAGATTAAATTAAGTTGGCAGGGTTTTTAATTAAAATTAGATGATATGAAAAAGATTGTTAGAATTTCGGTTTGGTTGGTATTTATAGTCGTTGGACTGTTGCTTATGAGTTGTGCTTACAATCAATGGAGTATGTACGGTAATTACACCGTTGTATCGTTCTGTGTTAGTCTGCTGATACATTTGTCGCCGATGCTCTTGATTGCTTATTATGTAACTAAACACATAAGATAATGAAGAGACTGTCAGTTATAGTGTTTGTGTTGTTTACTACTACTGCCTTTGTGCCTTATTCTGCTAAGTGTGAAAGGCAGTTCACACACACGATAAAAACGCAAAACAAGATTGACGAGTGGCATTTGCTTATTAAAGCGTTGATACACGTTGAGAGTCGTGGTAACAGTAATGCCGTCGGTAAATGTGATGACGTCGGTGTGTTACAGATAACTCCTATCTATTTGCAAGAGGTGAATCGTATATTTCGTAAGGAACGCTATACGCTTGCTGACAGATATGATTCTTTGGCAAGCGTTGAAATGTTTGAGATATATCAGAATCACCACAACAGTACGAAGGATATTATGCGTGCCATACACTTGCATAATCCTCGTGCAAGTCGTGTGTATGCTGATTCGGTGTTGAACGTGATGAATAGACTACGCTATGAGTGACAAGGAAGAAGACGAAAGAATTATGAATCTGATTGGTTGTTTGGTATGTGCGTTCGGTTGCGTGTCAGTAATAGACGGAATGATACATATACCAGCAAGCGATGAAATAGCAAGGCGGTGGATAATTGAAGAAAAACAAAGACGTGAAAAAGATGGAGAATAACGTGTATAAAGTGAAGTTCTTTGGAAGCAAGAAATACAAAGAACAGTTACAGCAAGTGAAAATGGAAGTTGAGGCAAGGAGTAGAGCGGAGGTTGAGAATGTGTTACAATACAAGTATGGATATATTAACATTAACGGATTAAAGATACGATGAGACATTTCATTTCAATCAGACAAGTTGCTTTGGCAATAAGTGAATGGGCTTTACGGTTTGATGAACGTGCTCCACACGACACGGAGATAAAAGAAGTGTGGGAGAATCTTACGGGATTGAGTTTTGACAGCGTGAAGAATACTGTTTCTTTTAGTGAAAAGACACAGAATCCACGTCAGTTCACGTTTAAGAAGTGGACAAGTTGTGGCGAACTCGCAAAGCACTATGTATTTGTGAAAACTAATGAAGAAGAGGTTACGACGATAACGCATTTCGCATTGGCATTGACACGTCATCCGGAAAGATACGGTCGTGGATGGAAGGTTCTACGTACCTTCAAGGGAAAGTCGCTTATTGTTATGCGAAATTATATGTTGGCTGACACTTGGTTGGAGATAGCAAACATTGTTGAAGAATGTTATTTACAAAGAAAAGAGGCAGAGGAGGAAAAATGGACGTTTTAGAGAAAGAAAGACCGAAGGTGATTATGATACATTTCGCAAATCAGGGTAAGATAATACCTTTGTATGCAATAAGAAGTGTTGAGAAGCTTGATGAGGTAAGTTTTGAGGGTTTGACGGCATCAAAGATAATCCTGAATCGTGGTGTTGAGAAGACAGCATCAGGGTTTGGAGAGATGGAACTTTGCTACGGTAATGATTACAATTTACGTGAAGCACAGTTTGACAGTATATTGAATATGATGATTGAAAACGATTATAAAGTTACGACGTTATGAGAGCAGTATTACAGAAACAAGGATTTCCAACCGTGCTACGCATAAGCAATAAGACGGTTGACAGTAAGGTGAATAAGTTCTTACTATATCCGTGGAAGAAGGGTGAAATCGTTAAGGTCGTACCCTACGAAAAGCAGGAATCGTTACAAGGTAAGGCAGACAGCGTTTTCGGACGAAATTATGTAGTTATACAACGTAAGATTGACGGTGTTTGGCAGCGTTGGACTTGGTGTTGGAGAGAACTTGAACCTTTGAATAAATAGAATATGACAACGAATTTCTGTAGAGTATGTGGTAAGATGACTGACGGTGCAACGCTTTGCAAAAGATGTGAGATGTTGCTTGCTGACGGTAGATATATTATCCTTGAATGTGAAGATGGTACGAAGACGCTGACTGGACGAGCGTTATTGTATGACAGAAATCCGTTTGAGCCGAACAAGTGTAAGAAGGGTAGTGTGGTAAGAATGAGTCACGAAAACTTCATACATTTGTTGGATGAAGATTAGCATGGTTATATAATAAAAATTTTTAGATATGAAAAATAAGATTAAAAGACTGTTGGTGAACTTGGTTTTCACCGAAGAACAAAAGAAGGCAATTTGGGAAAGCGTAAAATTCAGTGAGACAAGTTATAGTCGTCACGGTAAGATGTACAAGGCAAGCCAGATGTCTGCATTACGTAACTTCCTTTTAAGGATATTCTAATGATAAAGAGCGATTACATAGTGTTTGACGTTGAGACGGGAGGTTTGGACGAAACGAAGAATCCTATGACACAGTATGCTGCCGTTATTTTGGACGGTTGCACCCTGAAGGAGATTGACCGTTTTGAGACGTTTTTGAAACCATACGGAGGACTGATGATAGAACAGAAGGCATTGGACGGCACTATGGTTACGATGGCTGACGTGAATCGTGGAATGGACATACGTACTTTTGCAAAGACGGTGACTACGTGGTGGGAACAACATAGAGCAAAGGCAAAGATACGTGAGATGGGACGGTTGATTCCAGTCGGTCATAATGTTCAGTTTGATATACGTTTCGTTTCGGCAGGATTGATACACGGTGGAGTGAGTGAATCAATATACGAATGGCTATATCCCAATTTCATAGACACGTTTGCTTTGGCAAAGATGACTTGGGGTTTAGACCGTGAACAGAAGTTGAATCTCGGTTCGTGTTGTGAACGTACGAAGATAGGGTTGAAGGATGCACACGGAGCAATGAATGACGTGGTTGCCACAGCAGAACTGTTACGTTGGTATTTACGGAAGTTACGCAGAACCACGACTGACAAACAGTCGCAAGAGATTACGAGTAGACCTTTGGGTGAAGAGTTTTTTGAATTTAAGTGTAAATAAGTTATGAACCAGAAAGTGATTATAGACAGAGACGCTGCGCAGGAGTTCATCATAGAAAATGAAAAGGAATTTGCCTGCACACGTGATTATTATGAATTGGTGGCAAACATATTGGGGTGTCCAAAGAGCCATCTCGGTTGTCTACAGACAATACCAGATGTATGTGGTGATGACGAAGAGGGTTGGAACCTTGAATCGTCATTTCCGGAAGGTAGTGAGATAAAGCAGATTGTGTTGTTTGAAGACCTACAACTATCATCATTCAGCATTGGCGAGGTTGTTCTGCTTGATGTTGACGGTGTACGGTATGTTGCTGAACACAACGCTTCTCCGTGGTGTATTTATGCAAAAACTTTTTAGATATGGCAAAGAAAAAGATTGAAAATGGTGTTGCTGAAGAAAAGACACCGACTACGGAAAAGAAAACCGTAAGAAAGAAAGCGAGTAAGAAGACACAAACCACAACAGAGGTGAAAAATCCCGTTGCTGAGCCTGAAACTGACAAGAGTGTATTGATTTACGCTTGTAAGAACGAAAACGTCTGTAAGGCATTAGAAAGCGTTGCTACGGAAAATAATGTTGAGGTCGTGAAGTTGGAAGAAAACGTACTTGACGACTACGTGGCAATGAAACGTAAGTACAAGACGATAAAAGATTTCGTTGAGGACAGCCACAATAGAGCAGAAACAAAGGGTCGTGCAATGAAACTGTACACAATACTGACGAGAGGTGCGCAAATAGACAGTCATGATAAGTTTACGTTCACTATGAAGCAGGTCGTTAAAGAGACGACGCTTACTTGGAAGACGGCAGAACAGTTGATAGAACTGTTGAAGGCGTTTGGATTTGTTCAGGTTGCAAAAGACCGTTCATTCAAGTTTTGTTTTGACGAAAATGATATTCAGCAACAGATTATAATGGAGATAAACGAAACTGTCAAATTGTTGCAGAATGAATTGGCACGCTTGGAGGCAAGTGTAAAGTTCACGTCCGAAAATGAAACAGAAAAGGTGAAGAAATATATTGAAGAAGTGAAAAACAATCTCAAGGCAAAGATATGATAGAGACACACCACACCTCACCGACGCACTTGTTGGAATGTCTTCACACGGTTGATGACATTATAGACAATCTTGACGAAACAGCATTGCTTGAGTTGACGTCGGGGTGTGGTGGTGACTTGGACACGTTGCTTGAGACAATGCTGCACGACACGTATAAGATTCTTTACACGGGAGACGTAAATGTTGACTTCAAGCCACGTTATCAGGAACGACTGTCAGCTACGCTGGAGGAGACGTTTCGTTGTAAGAACTTGACGTACTTCATAACGAGCGTCATTCCAGATTTTCAACTTTCGTGGCATCATCTTGAGTGGGGAGACTTGGTGCATCAGTATAACAAGTTGTGTATTGAGGCAGCTCGTGACCACGGAAAGTCGTATTATTTCAGCAACGCATACGCTTGCTGGCAGTTGTATCGTTATTCAAAGAAGAAGAATTCCTATGGAAGACCAATAGGTAGCAACAGCAATCGTGGATATCTGTTCAGTTTTTCATTGCAACAGAGCGTTGACCTTATGGAGATTCTGAAGAACACGATGGAGGACAACAGTATTCTGAATGAAAGACTGTATCCGGAATCATCACATCAGGGAGCGTGGGCAAGTACAAACATTGTTTGCAAGAACGGTGCTCGTATGACGTGCAAGGGATTCGGTAGTTCGGTTCGTGGTGCACATCCCTATTGGATAGTGGTTGACGATGGTTTGAAGGACAATGTGATATACAGTAGCATGCAACGACAGAAATCAATAGACTACTTTCATTCCGTTATTATGAATATGCTTGTCCCCGGAGGACAGATAATTGTCGTGGGTACACCGTTTCACGCAAGCGATTTGTACGGTGACTTGAAGTCTAAAAGCATTTCACAGAACGGTGGTGGAAGTGGTTGGTTCGTTATAGAATATCCGGCAATATTCCCAGACGGTCGTATTCTGTGGTCAAGCCGTTGGAGTTTTAAGGACTTGATGGACAAGCGAGCAACGCAGGGTAACATAATTTTCAGTCGTGAGAACCTTTGTCGTCCAATTACAAATGAAAGTTCCATATTTCCGTTGTCAATACTGCAGAAGTGTCTGTATAGAATGGAGAATTACACGCTTGTTGCAAATAGAAGTGATTTTCCTATGAAATTTACAAAGGTCGTTGTAGGTTGCGATTTTGCTATAAGTAGTAACACGGGAGCCGATTATATGGTGTTTACGATATGGGGGGTCGATGAAGCAAGGGATATGTATCTGCTTAATATGTTTAGGGAAAAGGGAAAGACTTTCAATGAACAGATGCAGATTTTACGTGGAATAAATGTAAAGTTCCGTCCTGATATTATGGTATTGGAACAGAATGTGTTTCAGCAAATTTATGTCGAGGAATCAAGTAGGCAAGGTCTTCCAGTTGTCGGTCATACAACTGGAATTGATAAATATGATTTGAAGACTGGATGGGCAGGCATAGCAATACTTATGGAACGTGGAAAGATACATATTCCAATCGGAGACAAGTATAGTCAAGATATGAAGGATTTGATATTTGCAGATTTAGGTAGTGTTGCGTTTACAGATAACGGTCTTTGTTCTGTTGGAGACCACGACGATATATCTTCGAGTATTTGGTTAGCAACTCTTGGTGCGAATAAATTATGCACTGGATTCAAATATGATTTCGTATAGCAGCGTTAGAAAATAAACAGTTATTTTGAAAAATGAAAGAAATTAAGAATTTTTGTACGGAAGATTTTACGAGAGAATGGAGAAGAATTATAGACGAGGTCTATAAAAACCTTCCTGATAAGTTAAAGACTGCGAGCAATCGTTCCCTATTTCTTAATATGGGGGCTGATATTCATTTGTATAAGTGTGTTTTGAAGAATGACAAAACAGCACGTAAAATCTTACGAGCGTTACAGAATATAGACGGAGACCTTACGGAACTGAAAACAGTTTTGCAGGAATACTATGAATCCAATAAAAAAGACACCTTCATAGAAAGGGAAATGCTTGAGTATTACAGAGACGCAGAGTTGGTTCCAATTTTCGTTATGACATACAAGCGTTGGGAAAAGAATGCAACACTTAATCTGCTTGAAAGGTTTGATAGTGATGAGATATATGAGAAGACAAGGGTTTTTGTTGATACAGACCAGATTGGTAAGTACAAGACGTTTCATCCGAAATTCAAGTATGTCGCTGCAACTTCAAAGACAGTCGGCGAACGTATGCTACGAATACTTATGTACTGCCACGCTCGTGGTATTAGATATGCTCTGTTCATAGAAGATGAGATTACCTCATTGAATTATTTGATTAAGTGCGGTCTTGAGAAATGTCGTTGTAATAGTGGAGAAGACAGTCAGTACGGTGTTGAGATGTTGAAACGTGTTCAGCACGATGCAATAAGACTTATGAAAAACGAAACGTCTTGCAGTATGGTTCGTATAAGGAATAGAGTGTGTTCAAATAACGAAGACCGCAGTATATACGGACACTATGAACCTACGTTGGGAGGAATTACAGACCTTATGTGGGTTATAGATGTGGAAAGATTCATAGAAATATATACGGCAATTCCATCGGAACACTATTCTCCTCAATATGATTGGGCAATGCTGTTACAACAGTTGAAGATGCGTAAGAATTGGTATGTGATTTGCAGTGTTTGCAAGGATGAGAATATGGGTGGTGAAAGTGTTATAGCAGACAATGCAGACAGAATGAAATTGGCTGAACAGATGATAGGATATTACGGTGTTGCAGATAGAGTTGTGGGTAATCACGTGAAGTCAAAGCGTAATAGTGTCAAATTACGCTGTCTGCGCAATAAGAACGGAATAATAGGATATTAGAGATATGGAAAAGAATGTTGTGAACGTAATTATGCCCATGCTCGGTGGAGGTACACGTATGCAAGGCGTCCAGAAGACTTGTAAACCTCTTATGAAGTTGCCGAACGGCGAACATTTCTTCGTAAAGGCTCTTTCAAGTCTTCGTAACTATCATGTCAGTAAGTTGGTTCTTTTGGTGTTGGAAGAATATGCTGATGAGTTTAGAAAGTCGTTTGAGTACGATTTACCATTTGATGAGTTGAAGGTGGTTCCGCATTGTCCAACAAACAGTCCCGTTGAATCTTTGATGGTCGGTTTACAGTATGTTGATGACGACCTTCCATTGTTTTCATTGGATTGCGACATATTTGCGGAAATTCCTCTTGTTGAATTAAGTGACGATGTGTTTGGCAAACTGTTTACATTCAACGACACGATTGGAAACAAGAGTTACGTCACAACTACGAAAGACGGTTACGTGTTGAACGTGGAAGAGAAACGTATGATAAGCAACGATGCCGTGTTCGGTTCATACTTGTTTATTGACGTTAAGAAGATGAAGAGGTACGTGGAGAATGCAGGGTATCTGAGTCAGATATTCAAAAATGCCTTGCATTCGGGCGAGCGTGTTTCGGCTGAAAGAATAGAAGGCAGTGTTAAGATGTTTGGAACATTAGAAGAATTGTTGAAATATGGAGCAGATTAAACATTACAAGGCATTAGCATTTGATTTTGACGGTACTCTGTTTGACACGAAAGAGTTGAACTATAAAGCATATAAATTGGCATATTGGGACTTGGGGATTGAGATAAATTGTGAGATGTTTGCAAAGACCAATGGTTTAGGCGTCTATTCATTCAACGATGCAATGGGAGTTAAATGTGACGTTGAAGAGTTACGTGAGTTGAAGAAAAGATATTACAAAGATATGGTTTTGTATGCTAAACCGAATGAATATCTGTTGAATCTCATACGTGAATGCAAATTACCGAAGATGTTGGTTACAACTGCTCGGCGAAGTAATATGCTTCCGTTGCTGGAGAGTTACGATTTGGAAAGACACTTTTGTAAGATTGTGACGCAAGAAGACGTCGGTACTGTTTGCAAACCTTCTCCGCTTGCATACGAGTTGGCTTTGAATTCGCTTGAAGACATTAAGGCAAATGAAGTTCTTGCATTTGAAGACAGTCGTCCGGGATTTGTTTCTGCTCGTCGTGCTGGACTTGATTGTGTGATGGTTTGTGAATTCCAATCCGACTGCATACGTGATATGTCAGGTGGAAGTGGTGTCAAGACACAGTTGAAGTGGAATGAACGTGAAAACGGTTTGGAAGTGGTGAAGACGGCGGTTGACGATTACACGAGATTGAGGTTGGAGAATCAGCGTGAATTCATAATACACAATCCGTCTTTGAGCGTGACCGTGCTTTCACACGACGATTGGTCATATTCAATGCCCTACGTCATAGGAACAAGCGTTTACGAATACCAGAACAGAATTGCTGTTTTGCCGAATGTGATAGAAACGGTTTACAATAAGAACAAGATTAGCAACGTTCTTGAGAGAGACATACGTTGCGATATGTTTGAACTGTACATAAATCCGGGAATAGAGGTCTATGAAAAGATTACCGGAAAGAATGTATATGAAGATTGCGGATTCGGTATTGTAACACACAACGATATTCCAGACTTTGTGAACTGTTACAGAGAAGGCGTCTGTCACGGAGACACCACGCTTGAGAACATATTGGTAAAGCGTGACGGAGAGATAGTTTTGATTGACCCCGTGCCAGAAAACACGGTTCACGGTGTCGTTCACGATTTCAGTAAGATATTGCAGAGTCTGTACGGATACGAGTTCAGGAGAGACAACGGTTTTATTGATGATGAAGAATACGTTGTTGAACGGAAGATATTTAATGAACAAGCGAAGAAGTATCTGTCAATTGCAGAGTTTGATATGCTGAAATTTCTTACGAGTTGTTTGTATTTTCGTAGATTGCGTCACCAGATAAAACAGAATCCAGAATTGGTTAGACCATACGGAGATGTGGCAATACGCTTGATGAACGAATTCTTAAACGGTGATTACACAATTCGTTAGTATGGTTATTTAGACTGTAAAAACAAATTGGTTATAGATATGAAAGACAACAAACAAGAGGTTCAGGAACTGTTGAGCGGCAGTTCCGAAGCAATTCGCAAAAAGAAGGCAGAAAATGCACGTATGGGAGCAGTAAAGGTCAAGGTCGGTGACAAGATACGTGTGATTAAGATGTACGGCGAAGATGTACGTCATTTTGACAGAGACTGTTGCGGTGTGGTGAAGTACATTGACGACATCGGTCAGTTGCACGGTACGTGGGGAGGTCTGGCAGTGATACCAGAGGTGGATGAATTCGTTATTTTAGAACAAGAGTGAAAATTGGCAAGGTTATTTCATTTGTAATTGAAAACGAGATTGGTATGGAAAAGAAACAAAAGAACATTGCAGCAATGAGACATAAATGTTGCATCTGCGGTAAGCGTTTTGTCGGCTACGGTAACAATCCACGTCCAGTGAAGTGGTCGGGCGTTTGCTGTGACGATTGCAATAGGAACGTGGTGATTCCAGCAAGGTTGAATCAATTAAATTTAATATAATATGGCTTTTACAAAAGAAGATTTAAAAAGAGCATTTGAACAAGGCGAAAGATATGATTATCGAGTAACGAAAGCACAATGCTTTAACAGATGGTACAACCAAAATTATTTAGATGCTGAAAAATGCAAAAATTGTAAATATAGTGAGCAAAAACACTATAAGAATTGCTTGAATTGTATTGAACATTCAAATTTTACAAAATGATTATGCATGGATATAACATTAAACTAAAATAGATATGGTTCTAAAAAGAATAGCTGATGAAGCAAAAAACGGTGTAGTTGAAACATACTATGATAACGGTCAATTAAAATCAAGAAAAAACTACAAGGGCGACAAACTTAACGGTCTGTATGAGATTTGGTATAAAAACGGACAAAGAAAAATAAGAGCGTTCTACAAAGATGGCAAAACCAACGGTCTGTATGAGACTTGGTATGAAAATGGTCAACTAAAATCAAGAATGTTCTTCATAGATGGTAAATACAATGATCTATGGGAGACTTGGTATAAAAACGGACAAAGAAAAATAAGAGGACTTTACAAAGATGGCAAGACAGACGGTATGTGGGAGTCATGGTATCCTAACGGTCAACTAAAATCAAGAATGTTCTACAAAGATGGCAAAACCAACGATCTGTATGAGGTTTGGTATGAGAACGGTCAACTAAAATCAAGAGTAAACTACGAGAACGACAAACTTGACGGTCTGTTTGAGGTTTGGTGCGACAACGGTCAGATAGCGTTAAGAGCAAACTACAAGAACGACAAACTTGATGGTCTGTATGAGGTGTGGTATGCTAACGGTCAACTTGGGGAAAGAGCAAACTACAAAGACGACAAGCTCGACGGTTTGCGAGAGTTTTGGAATGAAAATGGGCAACTCCTGGAAAGCGTAATGTATAAAGATGGTATAAAGCAATAATCACTAAACTAAAATAGATATGGATTTAAAAAGAGTAGCTGATGAAGCAAAAAATGGTGTAGCTGAAATATACTACGAAAACGGTCAGATAGCGTCAAGAGCAAACTGCAATGACGACAAACTTGACGGTCTACGTGAGATGTGGTATGAGAACGGTCAACTGCTTGAAAGAGAAACCTACAAAAATGGTAACCGTGATGGTTTACGTGAGACTTGGTATGCTAACGGTCAACCAGCGTCAAGATTAAATTACAAAGATGGTAAACTCGATGGTCTGCGTGAGGTTTGGTTTGAAAACGGGAAACTATTGGCAAGAGAAAACTATGAGAACGACAAACTCAACGGTTTGCGAGAGTTTTGGTATGAAAATGGTCAACTAAAAACAAGAGGGATTTACAAAGATGGCAAACCTAACGGTCTGTATGAGATTTGGCATAAAAACGGTCAATTAGAGTTAAGATCCCTCCTCAAAGAGGGTAAACTTGATGGTCTGTATGAGACTTGGAATGAAAATGGTCAGCTCCAGGAAAGGGCAATGTATAAAGATGGCGTAAAGCAATAACTTTAAAACTAAAATAGATATGGATACAAAAAACGGTGTAGTTGAAACATACTACGACAATGGTCAACTAATGGCAAGAAAAAACTACAAGAACGACAAGCTCAACGGTCTGTATGAGACGTGGTATGAAAACGGTCAATTAGAATCAAGATCAAATTACAAAGACGGTAACCTCGACGGACTATATGAGACTTGGTATAAAAATGGTCAATTAGAGTTAAGAATAAACTACGAGAACGGTGAACGTAACGGTCTGTGTGAGTCTTGGTTACTATATGGTCAACTGCTTGAAAGAGAAACCTACAAAGAGGGTAAACTTGATGGTCTGAGTGAGTCTTGGTATGAAAGTGGTCAAGTAGAATCAAGATTAAATTACAAAGATGGTAAACTCAACGGTCTGCGTGAGGTTTGGTTTGAAAATGGTCAACAGTGGAAAATAGAAACATGCAATGACGACAAACTTGACGGTCTACGTGAGACATGGTATGACAACGGTCAACTCGCATCAAGGTCAAATTACAAAGACGGTAACCTCGACGGACTATGTGAGACTTGGTATAAAAATGGTAGACAGTGGTCAAGAACAAATTACAAGAACGGTAAATTCAATGGTCTACGTGAGACTTGGTATGATAATGGTCAACTGTGGGAATGTGAAATGACAAAATATGGTGAAAAGCAATAACGACTACGGCTATGAAGCGTTGCCGACTAAAACGCTTCTAACTATCAAATTATACCAAAATGGAATTAAAAGCAGTACCGATTCAATTACCTGATGATTTAGGCAATGATTTATTAGCCGATGTTAGCGTTAGTAATTTAATGCAAGACGTTACATCGAAGCTAATTAGTGACATACAAGAGAAAAGAAACAAAGTAATTACCGAGCGATTAAAAGAAATTGTTGGTATTGATTTAAACATTGAAGAAGAAGCAAAGCGAAGGTTTAAAAGGCTTGCAATAGAATACAATGGAAACGAGGAAACAATTTATTTTAATGATGGCAGTATTGAAGGAAAGCGAATAGTAACGTTTGTCAGAAAAGAAAACCCGTTGACATTTGAATCTGATAGATGCCAAATGAGCGTTGGATATTCGTATTATTAACGCTAACTCTCTTATATGTATCCATATTTGGTTGTATATGTATCATAATGGTTATATTTTATTGGGAGGAAAATGATTTGAGTGGTTTAAATGAAAGTGCTTATGGGTATGCTGGGTGTGCAAGAATTTCAGCGTCAGCTCGGTGACGTCGCCCGGTGCCATTGCTATCGTGACTGGGAAAC
>OGVN01000029.1_pt1 | contig 17111 bp, 19 predicted proteins | sample 1575751 | NCBI WGS metagenome assembly OGVN01 (sample SAMN07581530, study PRJEB24739) | freshwater metagenome | place: Singapore | collected 2015-01 | reverse complement strand
GACGTGTGCTCTTCCGATCTGTTTCCCAGTCACGATATGGTCGGTTTCATAAAATTCTTCAGCATTAAAAATAATATCATTTGTAGGAGTTATTAGGATGTTTCTAAAACTAAGATTCTTAAGTTCTTTTTGTTTATTCTCTCCATACTTATCAATCATAAATTGTTCCGTAAAGGGATTGAATTTGGACTTCTTTAATTCGAGAGTCGTAGGGTCTAAATCGAAGTAACATATTCCTTTAAATCGAGAATCTTTTCGTTCAGAATAAAAACCTATACATGCAATACGGTCTTGAATGGCGATGGCTTTTAAGTTTGGAGCGAAATAGACGTCTGTTTCAATTATTTTAGAGATTTCTGAGTCGTTGGTGATCCGTGTAATTTCATATTCGTATCGAGCACCCGCCTTTTTCTTGTTTGCTTCTTTGGAATACAGTTTTCCTAAAATATACATCGCTTGACCGTCTTTTGAAACATCAATATTTTCATAGAAAAACTTTCTATCTTTAATTTCTTTTTGAAAAACATGTTCAATTTTTTGTTTAAGTGATTATTAAAACTTTATTAGTTGTAGTTAAATCTTATTTAACTAGTATTGGCTCAATCTTGATATTGCCTTGTTTGGCATCTTGCACGTCAGAGCAAGTCATATACGCTAAGCTGTCACCAAAACGATCAAATAAGCCATTGTTCAATAAAAACTTATTTTGAACGGCGTATGCTAGTTTTTCTGATCTAACTGTATTGTCGCAATCACTAAAGATGGTGTCGCCAAATTTCTTGTATTGCAGTACATGAACCATTTCATGAAGAAGAAATGATAAATCTCTGGTTGAATCTAAATCCAAGGTATTTTTTAAGAAAATTGTATTTTTAGGAATGTCATAAAAAGCCACCATGCCAGAGCATTCATCTGGCTCGGTAGGGCATTGCATGGTGACAATTTCTTCTTGAGAGATGCTTTTAACAGCAGCCATTTGCTCAGCAGGAATAGCTGGCAAACCAGATAAACGAGATGCTGCAATCATCAAGCTAACCATCACTGATTCAGTGATCATCATTGCCTCTTTATAAGAATGGTTTTATTAACTTCGATTACCTTGTAACCATTCTATGGCGAAACTAAATTCTTTGCAGACGACCTAATTAAATCAATTGAACTAGCTTATTTAACGCTGATTAAGTTGTAGCTAAGCTTGCCGCCGGTCATGGCGTAGCCAGGTACGGTTTCTTCACGATCAAACTTAACCAAGCCAACACCTTTGCAATAGTACTCATTGCTGACTAATGGCACATCACTGAAGCCATTCACTGGATCTGTAAAGATTTTGATTGAGGCAGTACCCTGTACATGAATGCAATCCGTGAACTTCCCAAAAGGCACCTCAACCTCTTGATTCAGAGCCTCGACGCGATAAGTCATGATGGCTTTGTGAGAGTTTTTCAGATGGTAGGGGAACTCATTGGGGTGTCTCACTAAATACGGCACTGTCAGAGCGTCCCATGTTGTGCCAACCTGTATAGGATTCTTCAGAATGTATCGTTTCTCAGGGTCCAATATTGCTTGTTCTTGATTATCTAAGCGACTGGCCACTCTATAAATACCTGTGTCATCTTTTCGGAGATAGTACTCAACACCATCAGCGCTACGACGTACCCAGGTAGTCTCTCTATCAAAGGTAATCTTTCTGTCAGTGGATAGAGTAATTGTTGGATGTATCTCAGGATCTTTCATCTCTGTTTCTACTTCATAAACCCAAACCTTGCCAGGATTCAATGGGAAATAGTCAGAAGAATCAATTTCTGATTTGCTACAAGATAGTAGTGACATAGCTGTTAGCAACAGCAATGTCTTGGGTAAGTATTGTTTGATTACATTAATCATTATGTGGCCTCATGAGTTGGTATGTTGAGATACAACTCGGGGTTATTTTTCTGGAAGTTGCGGTGCTGGTAAGTCGCCTAATCTCACTTTAGGTGGTTCGTCACCGCCAGATCTCAACCAGTTATTGCTCTTAGGCCCACGTAATGGCTCTAAGCTACCAATTTGAGAATTACCATTACGAGTCTTCTTCATGCCATCTTCAAATAAGCTATGAAGACCTTTCTCATAGGGAAATCTAAATGCCCTAGGTTCACCTTGTGGCTTGTTATCAACCAACTCTTGTAACCAAACAAAGATTTCACCTTTGGTTTTATCTTTTACAGGTTCTTCAATCACGGCTGCTAGTAAAACAAATTTAGGCGGAATAGAGTCAGCAGTCGCCCAGCCTTGAGTCATCTTTAAAGCATCAAAACTGATGAAGTATGCAGCACTTGTAAAGATTACAAGCAGCAATTTTGCTTTTTTATTGATGGTGCTAAACAAACAAATACAGAGCAACAAAAAGCCCAGTACTGCAAAACCAATGGATAAAGTCAGAATGACGTTGGCGTTCATTTGGAGTTCCTTTCAACAATTGTTTTTGGCAACGTGCTGGTGCCTAATACTTGACCTGTGCCATTGAGCGTAAATCTCACAGCTGTTCTCTCATCACCTTTTTTGGGTAAGGTGACGTTGCCGTAATAAATCACTTCTGCACGGGGATTAACCTTTACAACAGAAACGTTAGCTTCTACCGGCTTTTGATTCTTGCTGTCGTAATAATGGATATTGACTGTGTACTCGCCGGCGGCAAAGCCACGAATAGTCACCACTTCTTGGTTGAGTGGATTAACAACTAATTTATTGTTAACAACAATGGTGTCATTCGTTAGACCGCGATCATCGCGATCTAAATGCATAAGACCGGCATCTCGATTTCTAAACCAAACCACGTTGCCTGCTGGATCTTGTACCCATGTATCTAAGTCATTGGGATCCATATCTGGCCATGTAATAGAAATAATAAATTCTGCATGAGCAGGGATATCGCCACTTTCTCCAGATTTTGGATTGAACGCTAAGATAGCAATCACAAAACAAAAAACAAACGCTATCAACATGTTGAACAACATGTCGTAGAACGGATCTGTTTCAGTCTCGCGAGGAGTTTTTCTAGAAATGCCCATTAACTTAAGCCAAGCTTCTTTCTAGATCTTGTTCAACAGTTTCAATCGCGTAAGCGGTTAAGTAATCAGCGAATCGATCTAAGCGCATCAATTGCAAACCTAGAAGCATATTGGCGGCTAAACCAGTCATGGTGGTAAGTAGAGCAATGCCCAAGCCACCAGTGAGTGTTTTAAGAATGGTTGATGTTTGGCTAGCATCAAAGCTATCCAATGAACCTAGCTGCAGAGCCATGATTGAAAAACCAATCACCTTACCTAACAAACCTAGTTTGAGCAGCACGCCGTTAATCCACCAAGTCATTTCATGAGCAGATGAGGCTTTTTCGCCAAACAGTGCCACTAGTTGAGAGTTGTTGCGCCAGTCACTTTTCTTATTAACTAAACCAGTAAATAAATCTTTGATCCAAGAAGTTTCTTCTTGCAAGAGTGTTTCTTTTGAAGATTGATTAGTAATTAATTTTCTAAATCTGCAAACTTGCTCATATTGCCAAGCTAAATGGTGTGCTCTGAAGCCAACCCAAATTGTTGAGCCAATGAACAAAACAATAATTAATGCTGTTAAGTAGGTTGGGTCTGCGGCTAATAGTGATGCCCAAACACCTTTGACGTACAAAAGATAAAAAGAAAAAATTAAAAGACCAGAATAAGCCGCCCACAGATGAAAAATGGGTTCTGCTTTAAAGCTTGTGTCTGTTGTTGCTATAGGAGGACGTTTGAATCCAGGGAAGTAAATGAATTGGCTTAATTTCACGGTCCGCCTTTTAAAAGGATCTAATTACGAATAACTAACAACTTAGAACTAAAAACTATCAAATATCTGTAAATCAAAAATATACCTGAATTACCAATATCTTGTTGGCGCTGCACAAAAATCAACTTGGTAAATTAATAACATTGCATTGCAGCATCAGATTTCATCCTGATATCTCTTTGTATCATTCGTGTAATGATGCGAGGTGGATTCATAACCAAAGCCATTTTTTATGATTTAATCGGTTTAGTTGAGTCAATAATTAAATACCATATTCAAATATGGGTGAACGAGGAGAGGTATGACAGATAGTTTGCGTAACGATCGATATACAACAGTAGCGATTATTCTTCACTGGTTAATTGGCTTATGCATCATTGCTGAGTTGGCCTTGGGTTTATGGATGGTCGAATTACCCAAGTCTCCACCGGGTATCCGTGCCGAATACTTCAATTTACATAAATCTATTGGGTTGGTTCTCATTGCGCTGATTGCTATTCGTATTTACTGGCGAGCAACGCATCGTCCACCTGAACTTCCAGCAACAATTCTTGCTTGGCAAGCTAAGCTTTCTAAAGCAGTGCACCACTTGCTTTATGTATTAATGGTTCTAGTCCCTGTAACAGGTGTTTTGGGTTCCATTTATTCAAAATACCCAATCAAATTTTTTGGGACGCCGCTCCCAAGGATGGCTGAGCCAGATGCAGTACTCAAAGAGTTGTTCAGTGATACCCATGTTTTTTTAACAAAAATCATGATTGCCATTGTTGTTCTGCATATAGTGGCGGCATTGAAGCATCGATTCATTGATAAAGATGGAATATTGCAAAGAATGTCGCCGTGCTCCAAGTGTTCAAAATAAATATTAATTTTAAAAATTAGCAGCATCTTAAAAGCCAGTTTAAAAAACTGGCTTTTTTTATTCGCGAGCCATAAATTTGCTCTAGACAAATCTCTCAATCCCTTCTCATAAGGGTTTTGGAGCTGATATTTATTGGGTTTTTTATAGTTTTTTCAGAATGAAAAGTTTTATCATTGCCGTATATGAAACAACTGACCATACGAGATATCCGCAAAAGTTGGCTCCAAAATGGTGTTTTACCAACGCCAGAGCAAAAGGATCTTTTGTCGTCTGCTATTTATCGTTCTTGGCAGCGGTGTATCAGTTTGGGTTTATCTTCGCAACATAACGTTGGTTTGAGTCAAATTATTGAAGGCTCATTACTTCAAGCAAAAATTGAAAAAAATGAAGATTTCATAAGACTGGCTGGTCCAACCATGAACTATCTCTATGGTTTGATTGCTGGATTGGGTGGAGTTGTTTTGTTAGCTGATCACAAGGGCACCATCATTAAATCAATGGGAGACCCTGAGTTTGTCGATAAAGCTGATCGAGTTTTATTAAAGACTGGTGCATCATGGTTGGAGTGTGATCGAGGTACCAACGCGATTGGCACTGCGCTAGCGGAGGCATCTGCAGTCTTTGTGAATGGTACAGAGCACTTTTTTGACGTTAATAGCTTTTTAAGCTGTGCAGCTGCTCCGATTTTTATGCCTGATGGATCCGTATCAGGAGTGTTAGATATATCTAATGATAAAAATGTGCATTGCAACCACACAATGGGTTTGGTGATGGCGGCGGTGCATTCAATTGAAAAGCAATTATTTCAGCATCGTGAATCTGACTATTACATGGTGGCGCATATCCATCCAACGCGCGAGGGCTTGGGCTCTATTGCAGAAGGCTTGCTCGGTATTGGTGAAGATGGCTTGATATTGGGTGCTGATCGCATGGCTCTGTCTTATTTGGGGCTAAAGGGTTTTGATATCGGCGCGGTGAAGATTCAGCAGTTAATCAAGTGCCCTCTAAGTGATTTGTTCACTCATGCTGGTAAGCCTAGTCATGATTCAATCACTTTGCCAACATTTATGGAAAGACAGCTTTGTCTTCGACTCAAATTTAGCAAGGCGTATAAGGGTAGTGTTAATGCTGTTGTGCAGGAGGCTCAACAAAAGTCTGCCATTGAGTTACCAGGCGATCTAACAATTGAGTCAGCATGTTTAAGAGACGTTTCTAAGCAAACGGTATTGCAAGTTTTAGAGCGCTCAAACGGTAATGTTAGTCTGGCTGCCAAAACTCTTGGTATCAGTCGCAGTACTTTATATCGTTATCTCAATAAATAATTTTTAATCAACCATCAATCACAACAATTGATGTAATTAATTTATCGAACGCTCTTGGGTTTTGGTCGTTTACCGATTTGTATTTCAAGATCGATATCTTTACCTTTTCTATTCACTAGGGCTGTGGCTTTGCTACCCGGCGCTAGTTTAGAAATGTTGTTGAGTAGCTCGGTGATATTTGAAACATTTTTGTTATCAATTTTCTTTAGGACATCACCAGGTTGAATACCTGCTTTATCCGCAGGCCCACCTTTTAAGACCCCATTGATTAAAACACCATTGGTTTTAATGTTCAGAGTTTGTGCGACTTCTGCAGTGATGTTCTGTGGCTCAACACCAATCCATCCACGAATCACGCCACCATTTTTAATGTTGGACTCCATCACTTCTTTGGCAGTGCTCACTGGGATGGCAAAACCAATACCCATCGAGCCACCGCTTCTTGAGTAAATGGCGGTGTTAATGCCAATCAGGTGACCTCTTGTGTCAACTAATGCGCCACCAGAGTTGCCCGGGTTAATAGCCGCATCAGTTTGAATAAAATTTTCAAAGGTATTAATACCTAATTGTTCTCTACCTAGTGCAGACACAATACCTGATGTCACAGTCTGACCAACTCCAAATGGATTGCCGATGGCTAACACCACATCACCTACTCGAACAGATTCAATCCTTCCAAAGGTAATGGGGTTAGGTAAGTTAGGGACATTAATTTTTAATACCGCTAAATCGGTATCTGGGTCACTACCAATCAAAGTGGCCCGTGTTTTTCTGCCATCAGCTAAAGCAACTTCAATCTGATCAGCACCTTCAATGACATGTTGGTTTGTTAGCACCAAACCTTCAGAGCTAACAATTACTCCTGAACCCAAGCTTGGGTTGGCGTCTTCACTATTGGGTGCTTGGTCACCAAAAAAGAAGTTGAACCAAGGATCATTTTGATGAGGACTGTTTGGGTTATTAGATTTATTTCTTTTTTTCTCTTTGGCAATATTTTTGCTGGTAAAAACATTGACCACTGATGGCATGGAACGTTTGACTGCCTCATGATGTGACCCCGGATTTGGAGTACTAGGATCAATGTTAGATTCTTTTACTGTGACAGTGCTCAATAAGCCACCACCAACATTATTAAAACCGCTACCATCTAACCAATGTGGTTTAAATGTGCCAACAATGAATAGAATAGCCAACAATGCTGTGACTATTTGCGCAAAGAGTAACCAGAGTCTTTTCACCATATGGCTAGATTAACGGATTACATTTAAAAATACAGCTACTTAATCAATATTTAAAAAATGAAGACATCTGCAAAATCAGTTAAGACATCAAAAAAATCTCAATCACCTAAAAACGGTGTGATTTCTAGGGATGATTTGTCGGAGTATTTGTTTGATTACTTGGGGGTAGCCAAAATCAAAGACTATTGCCCGAATGGTTTACAGGTTGAGGGTAAGCCTCAAATTAAGAAAATCATTACAGGCGTTACGGCCAGCCTAGCGCTGATTGAGCGAGCTATTGAGGAAAAGGCGGATGCTATCTTGGTCCACCATGGCTGGTTTTGGAAAAATGATGACACCAGGGTAGTTGGTCAACTGCATGACCGCCTTAAGTTACTGATGTCTCACGATATCAATTTATTTGCCTATCACTTACCCTTAGATGTGCACCCTCAATTGGGTAATAACGCCCAATTAGCAAAAATGATGGGGTGGACAGTGGCTAAACCATCAAAAAAATCCCCCTTGGCTACTTTGGGGGTGATGGATGGTCTTATTTGGGAAGGCAAGCCAGCAGCTAGCCAGAAAAATTTAGGACAATTAGCTAGAAGTTTGGCCAGTCGTTTGGGGCGAGATCCATTGGTGGTTGGGGATCAGAATCAACCGATTAAACGTATTGCTTGGTGCACTGGTGGGGCACAGAATTACATTAAAGAGGCTTCTTTAATGAAAGTGGACGCTTACATCAGCGGTGAAATATCTGAGTCTACTTTTCATGCTGCCAATGAAATGGGGGTGGCTTACATAGCTGCTGGCCATCATGCCACGGAGCGCTATGGTATCCAAGCACTAGGGCAGTATTTAGAAAAAACCTTCCGAATCAAGCACCAGTTTATTGATTTGCCTAATCCCGTCTAACTAATAGCGTCTACTACAAACTCTGAAACAGAGTATCTTCTAATGGCTGGTTTTCGTAAGCCTTTGTAAGTTGGCGACTTTTTTCCATTTTTTGCATGTTTTTTGGGCTTATGGGGTTTAAATCGGGGGGGCGCCTTCGCTATAATCTCGAGTTGACGTCAAAAATATAGCCCTACTATAGGAAAATCAGTAATGAGTGATCAATGCATGGATAAGAGCCGTCGTAATTGGCTCATCGCAACATCAGTTGCCGGTGGTGTAGGTACAGCAGCAGTGGCCCTACCTCTAGTGAGCACATTTGCTCCATCAGAAAAAGCTAAAGCGGCTGGCGCTCCAGTAGAAATGGACATCAGCGGTATGCAACCTGGTGAGCTACGCACAGTTGAGTGGCGTGGTAAGCCTGTGTGGGTTGTTCGTCGCACACCGGAAATGCTTGAGTCACTTAAGAAAATCGAAGGCGATTTAGCGGATCCTAAGTCTGAGCGTAATCCAAAAGATTTAACACCTGCTTATGCGCAGAATTCACATCGTTCTATCAAGCCTGAGTACTTGGTAGCTGTTGGTATCTGTTCTCATTTGGGTTGTTCACCAATTACCAAGTTTGAAACAGGTGCTCAACCATCATTGCCAGACAATTGGACGGGCGGTTTCTTGTGCCCATGCCATGGTTCAACATTTGACTTAGCTGGTCGTGTATTTAAAAACAAACCTGCACCAGATAACTTGGAAGTGCCGCCACACATGTATTTGAGCGACACAAAGTTGTTAATTGGTGAAGATAAGAAAGCGTAAGGAGTAAACAATGGCATTTCATGAAAAAGAAGTTCCAGCGAATGCTTCGCGCGGACAAAAATTAATGGCATGGGTAGACTCACGTTTCCCATTAACGGCGACTATTGAAGGTCACTTAACTAAGTACTACGCACCAAAGAACTTTAACTTCTGGTATTTCTTTGGTTCATTAGCAATTCTAGTTTTGGCGATTCAGATCATCACGGGTATTTTCTTGGTGATGCACTACAAGCCAGACGCTGAAAAAGCTTTCCAATCAGTTGAGTACATCATGCGTGAAGTACCTTGGGGCTGGTTAGTGCGTTACTTGCACTCAACAGGCGCTTCAATGTTCTTCGTGGTGGTTTACTTGCATATGTTCCGCGGCATGATCTACGGTTCATATCGCAAACCACGTGAACTAGTTTGGATCTTTGGTTGCGCAATCTTCTTGTGCTTGATGGCTGAAGCTTTCATGGGCTACTTATTGCCATGGGGTCAAATGTCATATTGGGGTGCTCAAGTGATTGTTAACTTGTTTGCAGCTATTCCATTGGTTGGCCCTGATCTTTCATTGTGGATTCGTGGTGACTATGTGGTGGGTGATGCAACTTTGAACCGCTTCTTCTCATTCCACGTGATTGCAGTACCTTTGGTATTGATTGGTTTGGTAGCAGCCCACATCATCGCATTGCATGAAGTAGGTTCTAACAACCCTGATGGCGTTGAAATCAAAGAGAACTTGGATGCAAATGGTGTACCTGTTGATGGTATTCCTTTCCACCCTTACTACTCAGTACATGACTTGTTAGGTGTTGGCGTATTCTTGATGGTGTTTGCATTTGTGGTGTTCTTTGCCCCTGAGATGGGTGGTTACTTCCTAGAGCACAACAACTTCATCCCAGCAGATCCTTTGAAGACTCCTCCGCACATTGCACCAGTTTGGTATTTCACACCGTTCTATTCAATGTTGCGTGCAGTAACTTCTGAGTTCTTGATTCCAATGTGGCTTTTTGCTGCTGTACTTTTGGGTAAAGTGATTCGCGGTACAACAGACAAGAAATTACAAGGCATTTGTGCTGGTATCTTGGTAGCACTTGCAGCAGGTTTCTTCTTGTTTGATGCGAAGTTCTGGGGCGTGATTGTGATGGGTGGCTCTGTGGTGATTTTCTTCTTCTTGCCATGGTTAGATAACTCACCTGTTAAATCTATTCGTTACCGTCCACAAGGTCAAAAGTACATCTATGGTGTATTTGTAGTGACATTTGTTATTTTGGGTTACTTGGGTATTCAGCCACCATCACCAATCGGTGAGAAGGTGTCTCAATTGGGTACATTGATTTACTTCGGTTTCTTCTTGGCAATGCCATGGTGGAGCAAGATGGGTCAATTCAAACCAGTTCCAAGTCGCGTTAATTTTGTTGCGCATTAATCGCGAGCACCCATAAGGAAAATGAAAATGAAAAAAATCGTATGGCAAATCCTAGGTGGTCTCGCAGTAGCATTGACCATGAATGCTGTTCACGCAAGTAGCAGCAGTTATCCATTAGACACAGCACCTAAGCGTGTAAATAGCGAAGCTGCTTTGCAAAATGGTGCAAAACTATTTGTGAATTATTGCTTGAACTGCCACGGTGCAGTGAGTATGCGTTACAACCGTTTGCGCGACATCGGTCTAACAGATGAGCAAATCAAGCAAAACTTATTGTTCAGTGGTGAAAAAGTTGGCGACATGATGAATGTGGCAATTTCACCTAAGGATGCAAAAGCTTGGTTCGGTGCAATGCCTCCTGATCTATCAGTGATTGCACGTGCTAAGGGCGCTGATTACATCTATACATATTTGCGTACTTTCTATAAAGACGATACAAAAGCAACTGGTTGGAACAACATGGCTTTCCCAAGCGTTGGTATGCCTCACGTGATGTGGGAATTACAAGGTGTTCGCACAGCTAAATATGTTGAAGAAAAAGATCCGCATGACGCTACGAAAACAGTGCATGTATTTAAAGGCTTTGAACAAGTTAAACCAGGCAAGTTGAACTCACAGCAGTTTGATGACGCAATGGGTGATTTGGTTGCTTATCTCCAGTGGATGGGTGAGCCTGCACAGTTAGATCGTAAACGTCTAGGTGTTTGGGTATTGATGTTCTTGGCAGTATTTACAGTATTGGCTTGGGGCTTGAATAAGTCTTACTGGAAAGACATCCACTAAAAATAATTAGGAGATATACCCTATGATGGTTTTGTATTCGGGCACAAATTGCCCGTTCTCTCAGCGTTGCCGTTTGGTTCTGTTCGAGAAGGGCATGGACTTTGAGATCCGTGATGTGGATCTTTTTAACAAGCCAGAAGATATTTCTGTGATGAATCCGTATGGCCAAGTACCTATCTTGGTTGAACGTGATTTGATTCTTTATGAATCAAACATCATCAACGAATACATCGATGAGCGTTTTCCTCATCCACAGTTGATGCCGCCTGACCCTGTGGCTCGTGCACGTGCTCGTTTGTTCTTGTTCAATTTTGAAAAAGAACTATTTGTACATGTATCAACTTTGGAAAATGAAAAAGGTAAAGCCGCAGAAAAGAATCACGAGAGAGCACGTTTAGCGATTCGTGATCGTTTGACTCAGTTGGCACCAATTTTCATCAAGAACAAATACATGTTGGGTGATGACTTCTCTATGCTAGATGTGGCGATTGCCCCATTGTTATGGCGTTTAGAGCATTACGGTATTGATTTGTCACGTAATGCTGCGCCTTTGATGAAATATGCAGAGCGTATCTTTAGTCGTCCTGCATACATTGAAGCGTTGACTCCTTCAGAGAAGGTGATGCGTCGCTAATTAGGTCTCTAATTAGCGTCTTGCTCAATTAATGATGAGCGAAGTTCCAAGTAATAAACCCTACCTGATCCGCGCACTACACCAGTGGTGTGTGGATCATGGTTTTACGCCTTACATTGCAGTATTTGTGACTGAGCAAGTTCATGTACCTATGGACTACGTTAACAACAATGAAATTGTTTTAAATATCAGTCCAGATGCTTGCCAGCACTTATCGATAGATAACGATTGGATTACTCTCAAAGCTCGCTTTGCTGGTGTGCCCAGAGACATTCATGTGCCGATTAGTCATGTGATGGCGATATACGCTAAAGAAAATGGTCAAGGCATGTCTTTCCCAGTTGAGAAAACAACTCCGCCTGAACCAACAGCAGACAAAAATATCGGAATTTCTAAAGGAAGACCTAGCCTAAAGCTCGTGAAATAAGTTAGAATATCGGGCTTAGGTGATGTTCAAAACAATTTGTTTTGATAGACCTTAAAAAGTAGTTTGAAGTAGTAAAAGAGTAGCAAGCGATCTAATAAAGCCAGTCAAATCAGATGGTTTTAACCAATCGCCCCCTTAGTTAAATGGTATAACACTTGACTTGTAATCATGGATTGGCAGTTCGATTCTGTCAGGGGGCACCAAAAAATCCTTGTAATTCAATGTAAAATTCTCACAATGTGAGAAATAACAACTTTTTGATGCAGCGCAACAAAAAGACCTTGAATTGTCATATTTATTCCCTAAAATAGAGTTTGTGCAGTGCAATATGTGCACCGCAAAAATATTAACCAACCTATTTGGAGTAAACATGAACCAAGATCAAATCACAGCAAAATTTGCAGAAATCCAAGGCGAGAGCTTGAACACAGCATTTGCATTGAGCACAAAAGCTTTAGAGCGCGCTCAACAATTGGCTGACATCAATTTCTCAGCAACTAAAGCTGTTATCGAAGAAGCTCAAGACGGTTTAGAGCAAGCTTTGACAGTTAAAGATCCACAAGCTTTCGTTTCATACGTTCAAAGCGATGCATTGGCACCTTTGGGTAACAAGCTAGCTGCTCATCAGCGCGCTGTTGCGAAAATCGTTCGCGAAGGTCAAGCTGAGTTGGCAGAAGTTGCTGAAGCTCAATTAGAGCAGTTCCAAGAAGGCGTACAAAACTGGGTAGACACATTTGCTGCTAACGCACCAGCTGGTTCAGATGTTTTTGTTAACGCATTGAAAACTTCAGTAGGTTCAGCATTGCAAGGTTTCGAGCAATTCCAAGCTGCTGCTAAAGAAGCTGCTGCAGTTGCTGAGCAAAATGCTGAGCAAGCTGTTGAAGCTATCCAAGGTTTTGCTAAGCAAGCTAAAACAGCTGCTGCTACAGTTAAGCCAGCTGCACGCGCTGCTAAGAAGCCTGTTGCACGTCGCGGTCGTAAGTAATTAGCGACAAGCTATACCTCATCAGTTAAAGCTGATGAAATAAAAACCCGCAGAAATGCGGGTTTTTTTATGGAAGAAAATAAATGAAGAAATGTAATAAAGATTTAAATTAAAAAAACATCAAAGTTATTCATCATCAGCCACATCAGTTAATTTAGATGGCAAAGACTTATTAGGTTTAACGCCCAATTTTTTAACATTCTCAGCTGTGCGAATGAGATTGCCGCGGCCAGTTTTAAGTTTGCCAACAGCATCAGAGTAACTAACTTGGGCTTGCTCAAGACGTTGTCCAACCTTATCCAGATCTTCTACAAAACCAACAAACTTGTCGTAAAGAGCGGCACACTGACGAGCGATTTCTTGAGCATTGCGATTTTGCTGTTCCTGGCGCCATAGGTGTGCCACCGTTCTAACTGTTGCTAATAGCGTGCTTGGGCAAACAATCACAATATTCTTTTTGAGAGCATCTTGATAGATCTCTGGCGCATGTCTCATGGCTGCCAAGAAAGCAGGCTCAATAGGAATAAACATAAGAACAAAATCAATCGAACCTACGCCATACAAATCTTGATAGTTCTTGGCAGATAGTCCTTGAATGTGTTGCTTGATTGATAGGACGTGACTATTTAGTTCGCTGATCTTGACGTCTTCATCATCTGATTGCATGTAACGCGTATACGCAGTGATGGACACCTTGCTATCAATGACTAGATGTTTGGATTCTGGCAAGCGAATTACAACGTCTGGTTGTAATCTGGAGCCATCACTAATGGTTTGAGTATCTTGAACTAAATACTCTTCGCCTTTACGTAAACCAGAGTTTTCTAAAATAGTTTCAAGAACAAGTTCGCCCCAATCACCCTGAGTTTTGGATTCACCTTTAAGTGCATTTGTTAGAGCGCGAGTTTCATCAGTCATCCGTAGATTAAGACCTGCAAGCTTTTCAACCTCTTGTTTTAATGCAAAGCGTTCTCTCGCTTCGGATTGATAAGTCTCATCAACCTGTTTACGAAAATCAGTGAGTTTTTCCTGCAAAGGCTTAAGCAGGGTGTCTAGATTTTGCTGATTTTGCTCGGCAAAACGACGTGACTTTTCTTCTAAGATCTCATTGGCAAGATTTTTAAATTGATCTGATAAAACTGCCTTGGCTTCCTGAGCTGATTGCTGAAGTGTGCTCAACTTGTCTGCGCTTTGGCGGCGTTCAGCTTCCAGCTCTGTTTCCGCTTTGACTCTTGCCTGGCTCTGTTGCCAAGCATAGTAAAGGCTAAAAATAGCAATCAGACAAAAAATGGCTAAAAGTGAAAAAGCGATAGTTGTATCCATATCGCTATGCTAAACCAATGCTAGCTCTTTAGAAGAGCTAGTTAGAAAAATTATGCTTTGAGGAGTTGTTGCAATTCACCGCTTTGGTACATCTCGGTCATGATGTCTGAACCGCCAATGAATTCACCTTTGATGTACAACTGTGGAATTGTTGGCCAGTTGGCATATTCCTTGATACCTTGGCGAATATCTTCGTCTTGCAATACGTTGACCGTATATGGATTAGTGACACCACAAGCTTGCAAAATCTGAATGGCTCTACCTGAGAAGCCACATTGTGGAAATTGGGCGCTACCCTTCATGAATAGTACAACTGGGTTGCCTTCAACGATTTGTTTAATTTGTGCTTGAACGTCCATGATGCTTCCTTATGAATATGTCTTATTTTAGCCAAGCTTGGCTGAGGCTGCTCGCTTAATACCCGCGAGATCAAGGTGGGCTTTTATATCCACAAATTTACAACTAGTTAGTAGCTGGCAAACCGCTTCTGATTGATCGTAACCGTGCTCTACCAAAATAAGACCGCCCGCATTTAAATGGGCCGGTGCTTGCTGAAATATCTGCCGATAAGCACTCAAGCCATCCTGATCATCGGTAAGAGCTGAGGAGGGTTCAAAGCGTAAGTCACCCATCGATAGATGTTCATCGCCTGCTGGAATATACGGTGGATTACTCACAATCACATCAAATTGATCTGCGATGCCATCAAACCAACTACCTTGATGAAACTTAACTGTCTTCAAATCTAACAAAGCGGCATTCTTTTGAGCGATATCTAAAGCATCGGTACTCACATCAACACAAGTCACTTGGCAACGGGGTAAATTTTTTGCAATGGCTAGCCCTATAGCGCCGCTACCAGTGCCTAAATCTAAAACTTTGGGTGCGGCAATTTGGCAGCCTTTTGCCATATCCAAAAAATCAATGACTAACTCAACTAAAAGCTCAGTTTCTGGCCTCGGAATTAAAACACCTGGGGCAACAGTTAGCTCAACATTGAAAAACTCTTTTTTGCCAATTAAATAAGCAACTGGCTGACCTAACAATCTCTTTTTCTCAAGATCTAACCAATCATCCACCAGTGCTTGGGGTAAAGAATCTTTATCTCTACTAATCAGAGATGACTTTGGCCAGCCCAGATGCTTATCAATTAAATGTGCCAAAAGTACTTTGGCATCTACTTTATCTAAAGCAGTTGCTTGAAGGATGTTGTAAATAGTTGGCACTAATTAAAGATAACAAGTAAGAGAAAAAATAGTGGCGATTAAATGTCGCCCAAGCTAGCAAGCAATTCAGCTTGGTGCTCTGCGGCGAGTGCCCCCAACAGTTCCTGAATATCACCATCCATCATCGCATCAATTTTGTACAAAGTTAGATTGATACGGTGATCCGTGATGCGACCTTGTGGAAAGTTATAGGTTCTGATGCGGTCGCTGCGGTCACCTGATCCCACCAGACTCTTGCGTGTTTCAGCCTCTTTGTCGTGTGCAGCACGACGCTTGGCATCCATGATGCGAGAGACAAGCACTTTCATGGCCTGCTCTTTGTTGCGGTGTTGACTTCTGTCGTCTTGGCACTCGACTACGGTACCAGTAGGGATGTGCGTGATACGAACCGCTGAATCTGTTTTATTAATATGCTGACCACCCGCACCAGAAGCTCTAAAAGTATCAATGCGCAAATCTGCTGGATTGATTTCAATATCGCTGATTTCATCTGCTTCAGGCATCACTGCAACAGTACACGCTGATGTATGTATACGACCTTGAGTTTCTGTTTGTGGCACGCGTTGCACACGATGGCCGCCTGATTCAAACTTGAGTTTTGAGTAGGCGCCTTGACCGACGATACGCAAAATCGCTTCTTTGTAACCACCTAAATCAGACTCTGAGGCGCTCACTATTTCAACTTGCCAGCGCTGACGCTCTGCATAGCGTGTGTACATTCTGAAAAGATCAGACGCGAATAGGGCGCTTTCATCGCCGCCTGTACCAGCACGGATTTCTAAAAAGATATTTTTATCGTCATTAGGATCTTTAGGTAATAGCAGGCGTTGCAAATCAGCTTGCATTTGTTCCATGCGGGTTCTTGCTGATTTAATTTCCTCTTCTGCAAAGTCCTTCATTTCAGGATCAGATTGCATGGCTAGCGCAGCCTCTTCATCAGCCTCTGCTTGCAGATAAAGTTGAAATTGTTCGACAACAGGAGATATCTCCGCATGCTCACGATTGAGTTTGCGGTACTGATCCATGTCCTTGGTAATTTCTTCCTGGACTAACAATGAGTTTAGTTCTGCTAGTCGAGCATCTAACTGCTCGAGCTTAGCTTTCATACTTGGTTTCATCTATTTATCGGAGTTAGTTGCGCGGAATAAGCCCGGCAATATTTTCATGAGGGCTTCGCGTTCTTCGCCCTGTGCGTGCTGCAATGCATGTAAAGAACCATGCAAAAATTTATTAGTTAAACCCTGAGCCAAAGCATCCAAAACAACTTGAGGATCTTCTCCCTTGGCTAACAATTTCCGAGCACGCTCAAGTTCATATGAACGTAGATCTTCGCCACGTTGACGCAAGTCCTGAATCAAAGGCACCGTGCCACGAGTTTCTAGCCAAAGCATATCGTGACTGGGAAAC